>Ga0206934_1002_pt2 | contig 111664 bp, 108 predicted proteins | sample Alteio_BWOrgHeat_16_FD_152932 | JGI IMG/M metagenome (GOLD analysis project Ga0206934, IMG submission 152932) | Enriched cells from forest soil in Barre Woods Harvard Forest LTER site, Petersham, Massachusetts, United States -... | ecosystem: Environmental > Terrestrial > Soil > Temperate forest...
GGCCGTATCCATCAGCCACCACCAGTGCATCAAACTTTTCAAGCCAGAAATTTTGTGATCTGTTCGTTTGTGCCGCGCTTGTTTGATTTCTAATTTACCAAACTGCGAGGTGAGAGTACCTTTGCCATCGTGCACGAAAATCACTTCATCACCTTCTGCATTTTTATAAAAATAGTCCATCGTTCGTTTTTTTGGCGAACAGATGGCAAGCGAGCAATCATTGTTCATTAACAAGACTTTTCGCGCCGTTAAATATTCACTACCCGTTTCTCCGACTTTGGAAGTATTCAGATGTGTTTGAAGAAGCTTGTAGTCTTCAATTTTTTTCGTTCCAAATCTTTCAGGTGATTTTACTTCCTTAATGCGCGTAGGCGGATGAATATGGTAGAGGTTGGAATAAATCCCTGAAAAGCCCTCAGAACTCACCAGTTCCTCCTTGTATAGACTTCCATCGGGCTGGCGGAATTGAGTGTGGCGCTTGGCGGGAATATTTCCTAAACGGTGGTAATACATGACATTTTCTTTTTTAAAATGAGTTAATATTAACTAGGAGCCGTCTTATTATCAAATTTAATGAAACCCTGCTAATCAAAGAGTAGCAAGTTTACGCTCCAATATTAAAAATCTATTACACATAATCATTTGTGTATTTCGATTTCGATAAGCCTGTCTGACCTTTCTCTAAAAACGTATTGATCCCCGTCTCTAAAGTACAGGCGCTCAATCAAACTGCCATTTACTAACTCCTTTCGACAGATTGAAAAGCATTGTGAGATTGATGTGATCACAAGTGCAAATTCAACTGAACATAACAGTGAGTACGAATTGTCAAAACTAAAAGGAGAGGTTATGAAACAGAAACAAGCTACATGTATTTTGAAAACCCTTAACCCCATACTGACTCGGGAAAGAGGAGCTTTGTCCCTTTACTATAAAGGTCAGCGCGTTTGGGTACTATCTAAATCAGTTCAAAAAACACAGAAAATTGAAGTAAACACTAAACTTCATGTTTCCAGGAATGAATGGGTGCAAGTTGAGCTGTATCTTAATAAGTGGTTTTTTATTAGAAAAAAAGTAGGAGAATTCTTCTTTTTCCCAAATGACCTTGGCCGCAACTTTAACACTGATATATCAAAAAGCGAGTCGAGGTCATTCAATCTGGAGTGGGAATTGACTTGACTGATTCTTTGCTGCAAATCATTTGAAGTAATTACTTATTGAAGAATTACGCAGCTACAATTTTTTTGATTTAACCCATGTAAAAGAGAAAAGCACGGAATGACTCCGTGCTTATTCAAACCCACCAAAATAAACTCTTTACTAACTCTTATCTAATTAACTCAAACCTTTATCTAAGGAATTTATTCCAAAGCCAGTATAACAATCGCAACATAAAAGCACTGACACCTAAAACTCCTATACTTATACAGGTAGTAAGTAAAACGGTCTGGGCAATTGTAAGTGACATAAGCTACTTATTTTAAACCCTAATGCTGTGATGCGATACAATGTTACGATCAGGAATTGTGATTTAGCAGATTTGATTAGCGATTGGCCTTTATTTGTTAGTAAGCGACAGTTCTATTTAGTAATTGACATGCCTCACTACACGGGCCTGGCATTATATCCTTGAAAAAAGTTCAAAAAAGATATCTTTCTTTTTACGCGATACGGTTATGTGCTTGCCATCGCGCATCATCACGTATCCGCCATCGCCTCTTGTATATTTCAAGACATGTTTGAGATTGATCAGAAAAGAAGCGTGGATTCTAAAAAAACCAACTTCGAGTATTTTTTCAACATCTTTTAATGTCCTTGAGACTATAACCTTTTCTCCGTCAATGAGCGAAACCATAGTATAGTTGCTGTCACTCTCACAGTAAATTATATTATCCGCTTCAACAAATTGGAGGTGATCAAATGTGGTAAGGGCAATGCGAGTTGGTTTGGCTTGATTCCTTAAATTCGTTAATAGAACGTCCAGCTGTTCAGGGCTAAGTTGTGTTTTTTTTGAAAATGCTTTTTGAACAGCCGCTTTTAACTCCTCCGGGTCAATGGGTTTAAGGAGATAATCGAGTGCGCTGATTCGAAAGGCTTTAATGGCAAATTGATTATAGGCTGTTATGAAAATAATAGCAGCTTCAGTCTTGCCGAGTCGTTCAAGTAAATCAAAGCCATTTAGCTTTGGCATTTCAATATCCAGAAAGATCAGGTCGGGTTCAAGCGTCATTATCTGCTCAAGTCCGTCAAGTGGAGAATCACACATCGCAATAACATCAACTTCGGGGCAATTAGTAGTTAACATCAGCTCAAGTGTTTCTAGCGAATTTTTTTCATCATCAATTATGATGGTTTTCATAGTGCTCAACTTTTTATTGAATGGATTTAAAGCTCAATTAATTTTGCTCCTTCTATTAATTTTCTTCGTCCGAAGAAAATAACAGAATCAACTTCAATATTACAGTTTTATTATAGTAAGCTCGCCTCCAAGGAAATTATTTTTAAGAGTGAGATATGAATCTTGAATGTGTCCGCTCGATTTTTTTATCGCGTAAGATTGCTTTTACTAATCAGAATTGATCATGAAATCACCAAACCAGACTTGGGATAATTGAAGCCTTTTTTGATGTTTTATGTAACGCATTTTTGTGCCAATGAAAGTAATTATCTTAGGCACGGCACATCCATTTCGTGGCGGTGGCATCTCAACTTTTAACGAGACGATGGCACATGAATTTATAAAACATGGTCACTCGGTGTTGATATATACTTTTACATTGCAATACCCCGACTTTCTTTTTCCAGGAAAATCCCAGTATACTGATGAGGCTGGGCCAACTGATTTATTTATTCACGAGAAGGTTAATTCTGTTAATCCATTTAACTGGATCAGGATAGGGCGTGAGATCGCAAAGCTCAAAGCAGATTTGATGATCGTGAAATTCTGGCTTCCCTTTATGGGCCCAAGCCTTGGCACTATTTCACGCATAGTGACTGGTAATGGAAAAACAAAAGTCATATCTATTATTGATAACATAATCCCGCACGAAAAGCGCCCTGGTGACTACCTACTCTCTAAGTATTTTGTGAATTCGGTGGACGGCTTTGTAGTCATGAGCAATTCGGTGATGAATGATGTGAGTAAATTTGATGAGAAGAAACCAAAAGCATTTTCACCTCACCCCTTGTATGATAATTTTGGTGAAGCCATCGAAAAAACTACAGCTTATGAAAAACTTGGACTGAGCAAATCTGGCAAATACATGCTTTTTTTTGGTTTTATAAGAGACTACAAAGGTCTGGACCTGCTTCTGCAAGCCATGACTGACAAAAGAATTACTGACCTTAATGTAAAGCTCATTGTGGCAGGAGAATTTCATGGCAATGCCAACTATTATTCAGATCTAATCAGACAGTTGGGAATTGAAGATAAATTGGTTTTGAGAACTGAATTCATCCCAAATAGCGAAGTGCGCAATTATTTTTGTGCCGCTGATATAGTTGTTCAGCCCTACAAACACGCAACTCAAAGCGGAGTAACACAAATTTGCTATCATTTTGATAAGCCGATGCTTGTGACCAATGTTGGGGGCTTGCCGGAAATAGTACCTCATGGCAAAGTTGGTTATGTTGTTGCACCTCAGCCAAAGGAAATTGCTGACTCCATCGTAGACTTTTATGAAAATGATCGGGAGTATAATATGCGAGACAATATTATGTTGGAAAAGAAAAAATACAATTGGCAGGGGATGCTGAGCACTATTTTTTCCATGGAGGATGAAATCAACAAAAGAAAATCTGCGAATGTTAACGCTTGACTAAGGAAACCCATTTTTTAGTCTAAATTCGCTCCAAATCAAAATTTAAATTAGGGCTAATGTTAAAATCATTTGGAGTGCTTGTTATACTAGGATCAGTATTCTTAACAAGCTGTGCAACCATTTGTGGAGGGTCGAAGTATAACGCGACAATTTTGGTCAATGGCAGGCCAAATGCTGAAATTGTTTATCATGGAATAACGCTTGGCAATGGAAGCGCATTTATTAAGGTAAAAAGAAATCAGGCCGATAAATTCTCACTCACAATCAAAGAAAAGGGATGCCAGGATCAAACGTTTGACTATCACTCACGGATATTCAGAGGCTGGGCACTATTAGGAACACTCGTCACATTCACAACCACCGATACATATATACCTTTTGGTCTTGGCGTTGATTTAATTACCGGTGCTCTTTGGAAGCCTGATATAACTGAACGAGGCCTAATGAAGCATAATTACAAGAACTTTCAGTATATCATAAACTACACCGGCTGTCAGACTAACTCTGAGGAGGTTACTACTCCTGACCGGCCAGACATGTTGGCTGATGTGGCATACTTGAAAAATGGAAGTGTGGTACGGGGAACGATTGTAGAGCAGGACCCTGCGGTTCAGGTTAAAATTCAGACTAAAGACGGAAGTATTTTTGTCTTCAAGATTTCCGAGATAGAAAGAATTACAAGAGAATAACTACGAACTCACATCAGGCGTTGACCGCCTTCATGCTTGCTTCAGGATAGCGCAAGCCCACAGCAATTCCTTTTGGAGCAATCGCACTAATTTCGGCTAATTCTTCTTTAGTGAATTTCACCTGAAGCGCACCAATATTTTCTTCGAGGTATTTGATTCGCTTAGTGCCAGGGATAGGGAAGATATGCTCACCTTGGGCTATTACCCATGCCAATGCCAATTGTGATGCAGAACATCCTTTTTTGGACGCTAATACTTCAAGCTTTTTTACCAGGTCTAAATTCTTTTGAAAATTTTCTCCCTGAAATCGCGGAGACATTCTTCTAAAATCGTTGGCTTCAAAATCTTCAAATTTCTTGATCTGTCCTGTTAGAAAGCCACGCCCTAACGGCGAATAAGCCACGAACGCAATACCCAATTCTTTGCACGTGTCTAACAATTCGTCCTCGGGCTCACGACTCCATAAAGAATATTCAGTTTGCAGAGCCGTGATTGGATGAATTTTATGCGCTTTGCGAAGCGTTGCAGGCGACACTTCTGAAAGACCAATCGCTTTTACTTTTCCTGCTTTCACTAGTTCAGCCATGGCACCCACAGTTTCTTCTATCGGAGTGGCCGGATCTACACGGTGTAAATAATATAAATCGATGACATCAATATTCAATCGTTTCAGGCTGGCTTCGCATGACTGATGAACATATTCAGGCTTTCCATTCTGGCCACGCACAGTAGGATCAATAGCGCTGCGGACGATACCAAACTTTGTAGCGACCGCCACTTGGTTGCGTTTGCCCTTAAGCGCTTTACCAAGTAAAATTTCGTTAGTATGCGGACCATATATATCTGCCGTGTCCAAAAAAGTTACGCCCAAATCAATGGCCCGGTGAATAACCTTGATCGATTCGTTATCATCGCCAGCGCCATAGAATTCAGACATGCCCATACAGCCAAGGCCAAGCTGTGAAGTTTTTAATCCCTGAGATCCAAGATTGCGGGTTTGCATAGCTAAGACTTTTAGTAAGAGTGTAACAAAATTGATCTGCCAAAGTTCGCCAAAGGAAAATAAAAGCGCCTTTAATCCTTTACGGCGCAGGCTTCAGCCGAAAATAGCTGACTGCCAGCAGTAGAAATACGACGCCTGTGAACGAAACAGGCGGGAGAAACGCAAAAAAGATTGCAACTATAAAAACAGCCCCATAGATAAGCGTTTGAATGCCTACTATGTCTTTCACTAAGGAATGTGGCGCGTGTTTTCGAATCAAATAAAGGTTGATAAGCGCACCCAATAAATAAATTAATGCAAAACAGGCGCTGACTGAAGTGAATAACTGACCCATGCTTCGGTGAAAGCCGGCTCCCATATCCATTTTATAATTATACATCAGATCAAGCAATTGCTTTTCGATTTCATTTTTCCCTTGCGGGGAACGGATAAAACTCAACGAATGTATTGCGGCTGTCAGAAACTGAAAACCAACGGCAACTTTAAGCCAGGAAGTTATTTTATTTTTCATTTGGCCTTTTATTTTAAAAACGAATTTAAAATTATTTTACCCAAGTTACCTAACGGGAAGATATTACTTAATCGGGAAACGCTTAAAAGGTTTTGTTTCGTCAAATAATTTGCGATAGGTGGCATGTCGTTTTACAATACTCCCATTAATCTGTTCGCAGACTTTGATCATTTTTGTATTGAAATCACCGATCCAGTTGAGCTCAAAATCTTCGTAGCGAAGATAGTCTCTCTGAAGCAAGGCCCGGAAGGCTTCAATGATTGCTCCATCTATACCTTTACCATGATGGGCAGGAACCACACCAAACAAAACACCAAATGCTTTGCGATTAGTTTTTCTCCAGGAGTGCCACAAAAATTTAATTTTCCCTATCAGATCCAGTTTTCCATTAACGTATTTGAATATCTGGTTTACTTCTGGCAATGCGAGTAAGAACGCAATTGGTTCATCTTTATAGTAGCCAAACCAAACCAGTTTTTCGTCCATAATAGGCTGCATCTGTTTTACAATCAGTTTTGCCTGGATATCTGTCAGCTCTGGTATTTCGCCTCGGTTTGCCCATGCCTTATTATACACGGTTCTTATCAAGCCCGCTAGGGTGTTCCAATTCTTCTTTCTAATGTAATCAAATCGATAATCCGGATCTTGAGCGATGAGGTTAGCTTTATAATAAAGTTTATCATCCAGTGGGCCATCAACCTTTCGTCCAAAAGTGAGTTGATAAAAATAGACCTGAAATCCGTATGCCTCGAAAAGATCTTTGTAATACGGGGGACTATAATTACACTGATAGTTTGGTTCGAGTTCAAACCCCTCCACTAACAAACCCCACCAACGGTCACGATTGCCAAAGTTCACCGGCCCGTCCATGGCTTCCATTCCTTTAGATTGGAGCCAATGCTTGCAACTGTCGAACAATAAAGATGCGGCTTGCTGGTCATTAATACATTCAAAGAAGCCAATGCCACCTGTAGGCTGATCGTTTCCTTTGAGTGAATTTTTGCTGTCGTAGAAAGCCGCTATTCGGCCAATTGCCTCGCCTTTATCATTTTGGAGGATCCACCGGATGGCTTCACCTTGGCGGAATGACTTATTTTTCTTTGGATCAAATACTAATTCGATTTCCTTGTCTAATGGTCTGATCCACCGTGGAAATTCTTTGTACAGGGATAAAGGCAATTGTAAAAATTCCTTGCGGTCATTCGCACTGATAACTTCTTTAATGGTCATAGTTGCAATTACTCGGCCATTGCCACTACGCGGTTGGGCAAATGGATTGTAAACATTGTTCCTTCGCCCAGTTTGCTGGTTACTTGTACCCGACCTCGCAGTTTTTCTATGGCATTCTTTACAATGTATAAACCAAGGCCTGAGCCATCGGATTGTTCGCTGGCGCGATAAAACATGTTGAAGATTTTCTCAAGGTCGGCTGGCCGGATACCAATGCCATTATCGCTGAATGTAACGGCTGCCTGGTCTTCGTTGATGCTGATATGTAAATGGATTTCCGGATCGGGTCTTTGAAAATTGCGATATTTAATTGCGTTGGAGACAAGGTTGCGAAAAATCTCAGCTATTCTCCAACGATCACTGAAGAAGGGGACACCTTCAATCACCACATGACGTTTGATTTGATCAGCACCTTTTAAATAACTTAAATCTGTAAAAGTCTGTTCAACAAGATTTTTGAAATTGATCGCTTCAATTTTTATTTCCAGCTTCAGGTTTTTGGAATGACTGAGCACGTCAGTTATGAAGTGATCCAGCTGATCTACCTTTTGGCCGATTACATTAAGATATTCAATAGGATTATCGTTGTTGCCGGGCATGCGTGCCAGGTTCACTAATCCTAGTATTGACGAAAGCGGTGCGCGCAAATCGTGCGAAACCTTGTAAACAAAGTTGTCGAGTTCGGTATTGCGAACTTTTAGTTCTTCTTCTACTTTCTTTTGCTCGGTAATGTCAACATATACACCAAATATGCCAATCGTTTTATCTTCAAAGTGAACCGGCAAGCCATAAATAATTACCGAAAGGAATGCGCCGTCTTTTCGTTTGCGCTTGGTTTCAAGACGCACGACTTGCTGTGAGGAAATCAGCGTGTTTAGGTCATTGCCCTCGGCTTCAAGTACGTCGGGCACGATCGTTTGATTCAGACCCTTGCCTTTTAATTCGTCAAAAGAATAACCGAATAATTTTTCAAAACCTGGGTTGACATGAGCGACGTTGCCTTCGCTATCAAGCATCACGATTGCCATGGGCGAAACGTGAAACAACTGCGAGAATAGCGTTTCTGATTTTTTTACGGCTAACCGACTCTCCTTTTGTTCTGTAATATCTTTGACGATGATTTGAATAGCTGGCTTGCCATGATAGGTAAAGGGATACGATGAAACTTCAACATCAATTATTTTGCCGTCCAGACGCACGTATTTTTGCTCCATTGCGGGCGCCGATTCACCATTTAGTGCTTTCGTGGTACGGGCTACAGCAAGGCCATGAAAATTGGGGTGAACAAACTCAATAAAACTTCTGCCTATCAAATCTTCAGGCTTCTCAGCAGCCATCATTTGGGCGCCCGAAATATTAATGAACGCCAATTTGCCTTCACTCAAAACAGCAATGCCTAACGGCAAATGCTCTACCAAATCGCGATATCGCTGTTCATTTTCGCTGATATCTTCATGGATTTTAGGGTGCGAAAGATGGGCTCCTCGCCCCGAAGGGTTGAGCTCAGTTAGGTTTTCGGGTGTGTGCAGGCGTGCAAACTCTTTTTTAGCCATGTATTGGAAGTCTACAAGCGAGCAATATAGGAGTTTGTCACGTTCAAAAAATCAGTTGATAAAAAATAATATTACGCAAGTTCCTGTGGATCAGAAATAAAATTGTGAATAACGCGCCAAATGGGCTTTTTTCTTTCATGAAATACCCATTAAAAAATTCCCGAAAAATTTTGTTTGAGCAATAAATGAGATTGAAACCATTAACTTAAATCTCCTCTTTCAAGACTAATTGAAGTCACCTTTCCAATAAGTTCTATATAAGCAATGATAAGTCCGTTTAAAACTGAGGAAGGCAACTTGCTTCTTTGCACAACAATTACTGCAATGAATTTAAAAAAATTAGTTAGCGACTTTTTGCATTGGTTTGCTTTGGCCCTATCTGCGGCTCTATTCCTGCTTTTGCTTTCATTATTGTAAAAGCAATATTGCCAAGACTTATTAATTTTTAAACTCGATTACACTTTTCTCAATAATATCACAGCACTCGTGAACTTGTTCCTCTGTGATCACAAGTGGTGGAGCCAGACGAATGATGTTGCCGTGTGTTGGTTTTGCGAGTAGTCCATTTTCGGCAAACTTCAGGCATAGATTCCAGGCGGCCTCACCTTCTGACGAGTCATTAATAACGATCGCATTGAGTAAACCTTTACCGCGTACCAGCTTTATCAATTTAGTTTTCTTGATTAAGGCATTCAGGCGATCGCGGAAAACCCCTCCAAGCCGTTCGGCATTTTCAGACAGCTTTTCGTCTTTTACTACCTGAAGGGCCTCGATGACCACGGCCGCTGCCAGTGGGTTGCCACCAAAAGTGGAGCCGTGCTCACCAGGCTTTATTGTCAACATGATTTCATCATCAGCAAGCACTAGTGAAATTGGCATCACTCCGCCAGACAATGCTTTACCTAAAATCAATAGATCGGCACGAACGTTTTCGTGATCGCATGCCAGCATTTTGCCCGTGCGCGCAATTCCGGTCTGGATTTCGTCCATCATTAAAAGCACGTTGTGTTCCTTGCAAAGCTTTTCTGCAGCTTTGAGATAGCCATCGTGGGGGACATAAACTCCTGCTTCACCCTGGATTGGTTCAATCCACAAGCCACAAACATTCTTATTGGCCAAAGCTTTTTCCAGTGCTGCTACATCATCATAGTCCACGATTTGAAACCCTGGCATGAATGGTCCGAAATTTTTAGTAGCAGATGGATCTGTAGATGCTGAAATAATGGTCGTTGTGCGGCCGTGAAAATTTTGTTTTACTGCAACAATTATTGCTTTGTTATCCTCGATTCCTTTTTTGGTGTAACCCCACTTGCGCGCCAACTTGATAGCAGTTTCGTTTGCCTCGGCGCCGCTGTTCATAAATAAAGCTTTATCGTAACCGAATGTTTCGCACACAAATTTTTCGGCAAGTCCGAGCTTGTCATTATAAAAAGCACGAGAAGTAAGTGTCAGCTCTTTCGCCTGACTAATCATAGCGTTAATGATTCGCGGATGACAATGCCCTTGGTTGACGGCACTATATGCTGAAAGAAAATCGTAATAACGTTTACCATCCACATCCCACAAATAAACGCCTTCACCTTTCGTGAGTACCACAGGCAACGGATGATAATTGTGTGCACCGTACTTTTCTTCGAGATCAATCGCACTCTGAGCAGATGTAACTATGACAATCATAAAAAAATAATTTAGCTGGAGTAGCAAAGATACTCAAATGCGTTTACTTCTTTTTGATAATGAGCTTGTGTAACTTTAGCCGTGATTGAATGACCATGGAAGGAAATTTTGACAGTATAAAACGGCTTTTTGACAACCTGAAAAGGATCGGTTTTCTTGAACGCATTTTTGGCTGGAGCCAAATCAAGAATCAACTCATTGATGCGTCGGCTGATTTGCAAAAACTGATTTCAAAAGTTGATTCATCTACTCAAACGGATAACGCACTTTCGGTAGCACGAGCTAATTCCAAAAGCCTTGATGAATCTGTGGCGCGACTTTCAACCGAAGTTCAGGTATTAAAGGAGTCAAACAAGCAGATCGAATCTCTTCAAAAAGAACTGACCACTGCTACTGAGCAAAATAAGCTCTATTTTAAAAGGGGGACTGAACTTTCAAACGAAGTGTCGGTGCTGCGTGAAAGACTTGAGACAACGGAACGTGAGCTTCAAAAAAATGTTCAGCAAAATACACAGCTTATAAAAGACGAGGAATTCAGGAAGCAAGAACACTCCAAGGCTGTGGCTTCACTTGAAAATATTCAAACACGAATACAGAATGACCGCAATCGGGAGCTAGAAGAAAGAAAGAATACGGAAATACAACGCCTTCACAAACTCCGCGAAACGTGGACTGCTCATCAGGAAAATGTGCAGAACGCCATTAAAACTATTTGCTCCAAGCATACCATTGAGTATGTAGAGAAAGTTCCCTTTAAAGGTGAGCCGGACAATACTTTGAAGATAAGTAATGAATTTGTTGTGTTTGATGCAAAGAGCCCTGCTGGAGAGGATTTATCCAACTTCAGAAATTACTTGAAGAATCAAGCGGAGTCGGCAAAGAAGTATGCAAAAGAGCCCGATGTTAAAAAAGATATTTTTCTGGTGGTCCCAACGAATACTTTGGAAAGCCTGGATCAGTACGTTTTCAGGCTGGCTGATTATAATGTGTTTGTGATTTCTATTGATTCGCTCGAACCTGTCATTTTAAGTTTGCTAAAAATTGAAGATTACGAATTTGCTGAGCAACTGAGTCCTGAAGAACGCGAGAACATCTGCCGTGTGCTTGGCAAGTTTGTCCATCTTTCAAAAAGACGAATTCAAATTGACGGGTTTTTCACGAAGCAGTTTTTTGAACTGGTCTATCGTAGCGAAGCCGATTTACCTAAAGATATCCTTGAAAAAGTCTCTGAATTTGAAAAAGCAGAGAAGATCAATCCGCCGATTGAGCGAAGGGCGAAGCATATCAGTGCCAAAGAATTGGAACAGGAGACCTCGGCACTTAAAAGCGAAGCCAACGCCAAAGGAATTATTACCGAAGATGCGTTGCTCTCGAGCAGACTGAATAAACTACCGTTATACACTACGGAGTCTTACCCCGAAAAAAAGGAAGATCAGCGTGGATTGTTTGATTGAAGTTGAGCTGCCATGGATATAATTTTCAAAAAAGGCAACGGCAGAAATTCTATTACATGCCAAAGACCAGATAAGTCCAGTACTTGGACTGAGGCTGATTCATTCATGGTTTCTCATGACCTCACTCATTTTGTTGTTGAAAAGAAACTTGGATTGAAAAATGGTTTCTATGGATTGCTATCTGACGGAATTGATATTACCGATTTTGAAAAGAAGCAAAAGATCACACCCAAAGAAATTCCAGCAGAAGGAATTAAAGCAGAGCTTCTGGTGAACATGATTTTGACGGAGAAGAACGACAAAACAAGGATTTCGGATTTCAATCAGGTTTACAATGATTCAGCGCAAAAATTTAATATCGCGAATGAGAGTTTTTCTAATCTGATACTGGATCAAATTCACAGTGAAATTGATGAGATGCTGGAACAATGGAAAAAACTAAAGACAGGTGAAACGATACGACTAAAATGGTAACTGAATGAAAGTCACAGCAGATAATAAACTAAAGAAATTAATTGTAGTTGGCGACCGCATATTGATACGCCCTGCCAAAGAATCGGAGAAGACAGAAAGTGGACTTTATCTGCCACCTGGTGTTCAGGAAAAGGAGAAAATCCAGCGTGGCTATGTTATCAAGGTTGGGCCGGGCTATCCATTGCCAATGCCCGCCGATGAGGACGATTTGTGGAAGGGCAAAGACGAGCAGATAAAATATTTGCCGCTTCAGGCACAGGAAGGTGACCTTGCGATTTTCCTTCAAAAAGGCGCAATTGAAGTAATGTATGAAAGCGACAAATATTTTATTGTGCCACAGGCTTCAATCCTGATGCTCGAGCGCGAAGAAGATCTACGAGGTTAATATTTATCATTCCCAAAAGCTTCATCTTCATTTTCATCGTCTTCTTCTTTGGGCAGACTAAATATACTGCTAAGCAAATCTTTGAATTGATGGCCGGCAGTAAGATTATGTTTGCTTATAAGACTATATTCTGCCAGTCCGTGCAGCGCAAACTCCATCAGGAATAATTTAATATCAGCGCTTTGGCCTTTTTGAAATTCATTCACTAAATCTGATAAACCCGGCACAGACCGTACCATCTTTTCGTAATCCTGATTATTCATATCATGCAGCAGATCTACCGTATTGCCATCACCAAACCAGCCCGAGATCTTTTTGTATGGACTCTTTTCTTTTTGCTTTCGGTATTTATCAGGATCGGGAAAATAGTTGACAAACTGAGTGCGGATCGCTTTGCCTAGTAAGTTTTGGGCTACAATGCCCGGGCCTTCCTGCTGGCCTTCATAAACCAATTCTACTTTGCCGGTAATGGACGGAACGACACCGACAAAATCGGAAACGCGGATAGCTGTATTCTTTTCATTGTTAATAATACTTCTTCTTTCAGCAGCGGCAGTTAGATTTTCATATGCTGAAATTGTAAGTCGGGCGGATACACCACTTTTGGCATCAACATATTCGCTTTTGCGCGCTTCGAAGGCAATTTGCTCAATGATGTCTTTGGCAATCTCCGTCATCGATACAAGTTTCCTTTGCTCAGGCCGGATACGCGCCTCCTGCTGAGTGATTCGTTTCCCAATTTCCAAAGTTTTTGGATAATGGGTAATAATCTGGCTGTCGATGCGGTCTTTGAGCGGAGTCACAATACTTCCACGGTTAGTATAATCTTCGGGATTGGCTGTGAATACAAACTGGATATCCAGCGGCAGCCGCAATTTGAAACCACGTATCTGTATATCGCCCTCTTGCAAAATGTTAAACAGAGCTACCTGAATCCGCGCTTGCAAATCGGGAAGTTCGTTTATTACAAAAATACAACGGTGTGAGCGGGGAATTAATCCGAAATGGATAACGCGTTCATCTGAATAAGGCAATTTTAACGATGCGGCTTTGATCGGATCGACATCGCCAATTAAGTCGGCAATGGAAACGTCAGGCGTGGCGAGTTTCTCAGTATACCGGTCTTCGCGATGCAACCACGCAACGGGAGTTTGATCGCCCAACTCATTTACTTTATCACGACCATAGCGGGATATTGGATTTAAAGGATCATCATTCAGCTCCGATCCTTCAATCACGGGAATATATTCGTCGAGCAAATTCACCATCAACCGTGCGAGCCTTGTTTTAGCCTGCCCACGTAAGCCAAGAAAATTAACATCGTGACCGGCTAAAATTGCTCGTTCCAAATCAGGAATTACGGTTTCCTCGTAGCCCCAGATACCTTCAAAGGCATTTTCTTTATTCTTTAATTTCTCAATCAGGTTGAAGCGTAGTTCATCCTTAACGGTTTTGAATTTATAGCCTGAAGCTTTGAGTTCTTTTAGGGTCTTTGCCTGATTCATTGTTGTTAGTTATAGGTTAATCGTTAATCGAGCCCGCCACAATTAACTCATGACGGATAACTAAGAACGAATTAAAGATTCTTCGTTCTGTTCTTTTTGAAATCCTCAAATACCAGATTGCCGAGCCCTTGCAAGCTGCTGTAGTAGGCGTTGCCATTGTTGGCTTTGGTGAATTCACGTACAAATGCTTTTAAATAGGGATCGGTAGCAATCATGAATGTCGTGACCGGGACTTTAATTTTTCGGAGCTCCACAGCGAGGTCAAGTGTTTTGTTCATGATTTTTTGATCGAGACCGAAACTGTTCTTGTAATATTTGATTCCTTGCTTGATGCAGGTAGGCTTACCATCGGTGATCATGAAAATCTGTTTGTTGCTGTTTTTTCGTCTGCGTAAAATTCCCATCGCCAGTTCCAGTCCTGCAACTGTATTTGTATGATAAGGCCCGACATTCAAATAGGGTAAATCTTTAATTTCAATTTGCCATGCGTCGTCACCAAAGACTAAAATGTCTAAGGTGTCTTTCGGGTATTTTGTAGTGATCAATTCAGACAATGCCATAGCCACTTTTTTGGCTGGGGTAATGCGATCTTCGCCATACAGAATCATTGAATGCGAAATATCGATCATCAGGACAGTTGAAGTCTGTGCTTTGAATTCACTTTCCACCACTTCTAAATCCTCTTCGGTCATGAAAAAATCATCCAATCCGTGGTTGACTTGCGCATTGCGAAGCGACTCGGTCATTGATATCTGTTCAAGCGTATCGCCAAATTCATAATCACGCCGATCGGTTGTGGGCTCATCGCCACGGCCATTATGTGGAGTTTGATGGCCGCCGGATCTTGTCTTTTTCAACTTCCCGAAGATTTCTTCAAGTGCTGATTGCCTTAGGCTTTGCTCGGCTTTTGGTTTTAGTTTGAATTCACCGTTAGGGCCTTCATCGGTGATGTACCCGTTTTTCTTCAAATCTTCAATGAAATCGCCAATACCGTAATCTTTTCCCGTAAGGCCATACTGCTTGTCTACTTCGGTAAGCCATTGGAGGGCCTCACCCACATTGCCTGAGGAGATCAGCAATAACTGCATGAATATGTTCAGCAGCTTCTCGAAATCGGACTTGCCGTCTTGTGGAGGTGGATTATATTTTGAAAACCGGTGACCAAGCATACAATTGGATGTTCAAGGTAAACCAAATATCTGCCTTTTATGTTCAGATAACCTGATTTTTCAACTGCTTATCGAGTCAAAAACATTTTTAGGGTTTTAAGAACAGATGTAAGGAATTTGACGTTCTATAAAATATTTAGAAATCGAGTCCGTCTATTTTTGTATCAGAATAACACAAACAAATATGAAAAAGTCTATTGCAATTTTGATTCTGGTGGTAGCTGTAATGGTTTCGGCATGTTCTACATACACTTGTCCTACCTATTCAAAGGCTCCCGCTCAGAAAACTTCTAAGGAAACAAGGATTTAAAGCCAACTTTAAATGATAAACTAAGCTGCTTTTGCAGCTTTTTTGCTTTCTAGCCTAACTTAAGGCCTACTGGTGTTTTTTCATTGTCCCGAAAACGTAGTCCCACAACGGAGACGATACGCCAAAGACTTCTTCTCCATTTTTATAGTGATGAACGCTGTGGTTCACCCACAATACTTTCAAAATATTTTTGGGTGGCTGAAAGGAATGGATCATATAATGAACTGAGAGATAAGCAGCATAGCCCACCAGAAACCCCGGAAGAAACGAAAACGCCAGATCTCCGAGGATTAGTCGAAATAATAGCAATAACAACGTGGCAACTGTAATGCTTACTATTGGAGGCATCGCCAGCCTCTCTTTGTCTTTGGGGAATTCATGATGAACTCCGTGAAGGGTATACTGCAATTTTGTTCGTTTCTCGGTGTGCGCAGCCATGTGAAACAAATACCGGTGAACGATATACTCCACCAGTGTCCAGGAGAACATACCGAGCAGAAACATGACAACCGTTGTCACAGGCGAAAGAGAAGTATGGGTGATACTCCAATACAATAAAGCTGTAGCATATACAAAGAAAATGACCAGTGGCACAGATATGTGGGTGCGTGTCAATTTCTCGAGTACCGGGTTCTTAAATAACCGCTTGGTTCCCTGATTTTGAGGTTTTATTACGTTTTCCATACTTCAATTCTGACGGGCAAATTTAATTTGATTTTAAGATTTAGCCAATTAGAAAAGGTTTAAACCGACTCTTTAATAGCTGTTTTGTCTAAAATTTGTCGGTAGTAATTTTCATATAGAGGGAGGATATTAGTGATGTCAAATTCTTTGGCTCGCTTGAGGGCGTTTTCCTTGAATTGGGGCAGATTGTTTTTATCCAAAATAAACAGCGATTTGGTCGTCATGTCTTCAATGTCGCCTACATTGCTCATAAAGCCTGTCACTCCTTGCACCTGAAGTTCGGGCAGACCACCTGAGTTGGAGCTGATCACAGGCACTTCACACGCCATCGCTTCGAGAGCTGCCAACCCGAAACTTTCCTTTTCTGAAGGCATCAGGAATAAATCGGCTACGGATAGAACTTCTTCTACCGCCTCGAGTTTTCCCAAGAACCGTACGTCATCGCAAATGTCAAGGTCACGACACTGTTGCTCGGCACCATCACGCTCAGGGCCATCACCGATCATTAACAGTTTGGCAGGGATTTCTTTGTGGATGTTGTAGAAAACTTTAACTACATCAGCCACTCGTTTCACCTTTCTGAAGTTAGAGGTATGCACAATCAGCATTTCGCCATCGGGGCAAATGGCCTTTTTAAAGTGATCCTTCTTCTGCTTTTTGAACTTCTCGAGGTCGATGAAATTGGGGATTACTTCAATGTGTTTTTGGATATCAAAAAATTCATAGGTTTCTTTTTTCAGATCGCGTGATACAGAAGTTACGCCATCCGACTGATTAATGCTGAATGTGACTACAGGTTCGTACGAAGGATCGCGACCAACGAGTGTAATATCAGTTCCGTGAAGAGTGGTCACCACGGGAATGTAAATCCCCTGACTTTTTAATATTTGCTTGGCCATATAAGCGGCCGAAGCATGAGGAATGGCATAATGAACATGCAACAGGTCCAGTTTTTCATTTTTAACGACACTTACCATTTTACTGGCTAATGCGAGTTCATAAGGAGGATATTCAAATAGGGGATAAGAGCGAAATTCGACCTCATGATAAAACAAGTTTTCGCTTAAAAAATCAAGGCGGCTTGGCTGGTTATAGGTTATGAAATGCACCGGATGGCCCTTTTTGGCCAGCGCTTTGCCCAGTTCTGTAGCCACCACACCACTGCCCCCAAACGTTGGGTAACATACTATTCCAATTTTCATTTTTTCCACAGGATTGGTTTTTTTCGGTTTTCAGGTTTAACCGGATTTAAGCCATTTTGGTTTCGCGGAAACCGCTTACTTATATCCAAATATAGACTGAATGACGAATTTAAGCGTCTTCTTATTTTATAAGTGGTGTTAAACCTTACGGTTATGAGCCTATCTATCCTACTTAACAATTAAATCAACCCATTATGAAAAAGACCATGTTATTAGTTGTCATGTTTGTGCTTACGTTGGCTGGCTACGCACAGGATGCACCTGCAAAAGGAGGCAAAACCCCCGAAGAACGGGCCACGCAATTTACTGCCTGGATTGATCAAACCGTGCAACTTACTCCCGATCAGAAGACAAAAGTGCAGGCGTGTAATTTGAAATATGCTCAGATGAAGGCAACGGCCAAAACCACTGATCAAAATGACCGTCAGGCTATGCGCAAAGACATGATGGAGGATAACCAGGAGCAAGAAGCTGAGCTCAAGGGTATTCTTACTGCAGATCAGTACACTGCATATACCGCCGCGAAAAAACAAAAGCGCGAAGATATGCGTGCGAAACGCAAAGCTAACTAGTACTTGTTGATAGAATAAAAGCCTTCTGATAAACAGAGGGCTTTTTTATTTTGTGGAATATTCAAAAATGGATTTGTAGATCACATCCTGAATGCGGGGCCTGATATTCTCATTTAATAATTTAGTGTTGTTCATATCGGGGTTTACTCTGTTGGATAGAAATACATAAACAAGGTTAAACTCGGGATCTACCCAAATACAGGTGCCTGTAAAACCCGTATGGCCGAAAGTAGCAGCTGAGGCATACATTGACGTGGGGCTGTTCCAATCGCTAAGTATCGGCTTGTCCCACCCCAGTCCGCGCCTGCTGTTTTCATACTGCTTGGCAGTAAAAAACTCAAGTGTTTCAGGCTTAAAGAAACTGACACCGCCATAGCTGCCTTTGTCGAGCCACATCTGCCCAAGTTTAGCAAGGTCATAGGCGTTGCTGAAAAGCCCGGCGTGTCCCGCTACGCCACCGTGCATTGCTGCCCCCTGATCGTGTACATAACCCGTGAGTAAACTTTTGCGGAATAGCGTATCCTTTTCGGTTGGTGCAATTTGACTCGCAGGAAATTTCCGGAGTGGTAAATAGCCAAGCGATGACGCCCCAAGTGGACGATAAATATTTTTCTGTAAGAAGTCTTCCATTGATTCGCCCAACATTTTTTCCGCCAAATGTTGCATGATATAAAAACCCATGTCGCTGTAGCGATAATCGTAACCAGTTCGCGGTGCTTTATCGCGAATTTTGGCTTTGATTATCCAATGCCAAAGTGAATCTTTCATTGATTTGGCTGCAAACATGTTTTCGGCCACGGGATAGGGGAACTCTTCACTTGAGGTGGTGCTGTAATATTTTTTGCTAACCGAAGTGTCTTTCACAGTCTCCGACCAGAAAGGGAGGTATGGCCAAAGTCCGGCTTGGTGCGTGAGGATATCTTTAATAATTAAATCCTCCTTATTCGTTTTCTTTAATTCAGGCAGATAGACAGAAACCTTCTTATTGACATCGATCATGCCTTTCTCTTGCATGTACATTACGGTTTGAAGTGTTGCCGATACTTTTGTTACTGAGGCCAGATCATAGATTGTTTCGTCGCCCACAAGAATTTTCTTGTCGTACGCGAGCCATCCAAAAGAACTGTCGTACACAACTTTTCCGTTTCTAGCCACTAGCACGCGGCAGCCAGGCGTGGCTCCTGTATTTATTGCCTCCAAGGCTATCGGCTCAATTCTCTCAAGAGTCTTGCTGTCCATTTCGGCAGCTTCTGGTAAGTTAAATGCAAAACGATTGATCGTTGCTGTAGATAAACCTGTACCACTTGGAATAGAATCAGAAATTTTCATAGGCAGTTTTCCACGAGCAGCTATTGCGCCAAAAATAATTTGTGCCGCGGCCTGAGGTATGCCGGCTTCGTCGCTGTAAGCTGCTATGAGCGAGGGGATAGTTTCCAGGTTTTCTAATCCGTTAAGATCGAAACTGCATACGACTACCTGATGCTGGCTGGAAATTTTTTTAAGTAACTCGGCTATATCTTTTGTTATGGAACCATAGGCTGGGAACAGGCCAATAACAATAATGTCCTTGTCTTTCAACTTTGTTTCGAGACCTGTAGTGTCTTTTAAATTTCGTATCGAAAAATGTTCAAACCCAACATAACGCGAGAGGTACCGATCAAATTCATTTCCGACAGGCGCTCCTATACTTACTGATGCAAATGTTCGATTATCTAATTTTTGAATTGGTATTAAATCCTGTTGGTTCTGAACAACAGTTACAGATGCTTCGGCTATTTGTTGTTTGAGTAGTTGTGCTTCGGGCGAGTGTAGTCGCTGATTGAGGTTATCGGTATCAATGAATTTCCTTTGAGCTAATCCGGCATCATATTTCAGTGCGAGTATTTTGCTTACAGATTGATCAAGTCGCGCTGAAAGCACTTTATCTTTTTTAACGATTTTCAAGATCGACTTGATGGCAGCATCAATTTCCCTTGGATCGATTAATAGTAAATCGTCACGCGAAAGGAATACCTGTTTGGCAGCTTCGCCCTTTTTTAACTTTTGATTTATCGCCAGTCCACGCATGTCAAAAAACTTCAGTTCTCCAGAGTCTTTTTGAAGTTGACTTAAATTAAAATGAATACCCAACGATTTCATTTCGTGTGCTATCTCGCTACTTACCATTCTTTTAAGGCTGTCACTTGTCACTGCATCAATTGCCATAGGATCATAAAAACTCATGGTACTATCAAAAATTTCAGACAGATTATTAGTGAACCCGGCCAGAATCAGTAATGGGGGTTTTGCCTGAGATTGAATTTGGTTAATCAGTTTTGAGCTGCGTACGGGGCTGCCGTGAGTGATCAGAAGGCCACCAATTTTATTTGACTTGACTTGGCTTGCAAGGTTTTTGATTTCATCTGCTGAGGAGCTTGATGACATAAGTCCGATCATCAGTTGTCCAATTTTCTCTTCGTTATTGAGAGTATGAAGAACACTATCCACCCAGTGGTTTTTGGTTTGCCCAAACGACTGACTGAACAGTAAAGCAAAGAACAGAATAGAAAAAAGCCTTGACATATAGACAAACGAAATAAAATTAAAGGGTCGTGTTGAATTCAAAGATAAAGGAAGTTACTTTCGGTTAGATGAAAAAAGTTTTGATGTTGATTAGCGTAGGATGGATGGCCACCTCGTGTGCCGGCCGCCTCACTGAAAATGAATTGTTGCTCACGAACATGATGAAGCGGCACCCCTCCCAGTTCAAGAAAGTATTAACTCAAAGAGACACACTTGACGTTCAGATTATTTATACGCAAATCAATCGTGACCAGCACAATGTTCCGGTCTTCAGGTCATTCTATTATAATGTAGACTCCACAAAATATTTTTACCCTGCCAGCACGGTTAAGTTGCCGATGGTCTTACTGGCTCTTGAAAAATTAAATCGACTTGACATCAAGGGTGTTGACAAATTTACACCGATGTTTCACGATAGTACTTATTCAGGACAGCTTTCGGTTGAGAAAGATTCTACGTCAGAGAATGGATTCCCCTCCGTGGCACATTACACTAAAAAGATTTTGGTTGCAAGTGATAATGATGCTTTCAACAGGTTATATGAGTTTGTTGGACAAAAGGAAACGAACTATGAATTGAAAAGGAAAGGTTATAACATTCGTATTCTTCATCGTCTGGAGCGACCATTGAAACCAGATGAAAATCGTCATACCGAAGCAGCTCGGTTCATCAGCCGCGATTCACTCCTGCTTGGTCAGCCAATGTTGGTTAACAATGATTCAATCAAACCTTCCCGAAGAGTTTTTAAAGGAATTGGTTATTATAAAAATGATCAGTTGATTAAAATGCCTTTCGATTTTACTTACAAAAACTTTTATCCATTACAAGAACAACAGGAAATCCTGAAGGCTATTTTATTCCCAGGCAAGGTTGACTCCAAGAAGAAATTTAATATTACGGAGGCTGACAGAAAATTTGTGATGCAATACATGTCGCAGTGGCCACGTGAAACGAAATTTCCGGCCTACTATAAAGATCAAACGTACTTTGACTCCTTTGGCAAGTTTTTGATTTATGGCGAAAACAGAAAGCGAATACCTCCCAACATTCGGATTTTCAACAAAGTTGGTGATGCCTATGGCTACTTGATTGACAATATCTACTTCGTTGACTTTAAAAATAATGTCGAGTTTATACTTTCTGCCGTGATCAATACCAATACCGATGGTATTTATAATGACAGCAAGTACGAATATCTTTCACTCGGGTTTCCGTTCATGCGTAACCTTGGGCAAGCTGTCTACAAATATGAATTGAAACGAAAGCGGCCAAATAAGCCTGACCTCTCTGAATTTAAACTAAAGTACGATCAATAATAGTTGTGCGTTCGTCAACTTTCTCCGAATTTTCAGTTTTTAAAGTTTATGAAAAAAAGTAATGCCATCGTAATAACGGCCAGTTTCCTTGATACAGATAATGCCAAGACTGCTCACGGACTTATTCGCGGTACAGAACGATTTAATATTCTTGCAATCATTGATAAGAAATATCCTGGCGAAGACGCAGGCGAAATGCTGGATGGTCGCAAGCGAGACATTCCTGTTTATGCGTCGTTGAAAGAATTTGGTTTGCAGTCGAAGAAGAAAGCAAAGTATTGTATCATCGGTGTGGCTACCAAGGGCGGTGTACTTCCTAAAGAACTGCGTGCTTTGTTGCGTGAAGCAATTTCGTCAGGTTATAGTATTGTTAATGGCCTTCACGATTATGTTTCAGATCATGCTGATCTGGTTACGCTTGCGAAAAAGAAACGTGTGGAGATTATTGACGTACGCAAACCGAAGAAATTCAAAGACCTTCATTTCTGGTCGGGCGATATTCAAAAAGTTCGTTGTCCAAAGATTGCTGTGCTGGGAACAGACTGCGCCATGGGTAAAAGAACAACCACCCGCTTTTTAGTTCAGGCCATGCAGAAGGCTGGCTTTAAAGCAGAAATGATTTATACAGGGCAGACTGGCTGGATGCAAGGTGCTAAGTATGGTTTTATTTTTGACAGCACACTTAACGACTTCATTTCTGGCGAGATGGAACATGCTATAGTTCAATGCTGGGAAGAGGTGAAGCCTGATATTATTTTCATTGAAGGTCAATCGAGTTTGCGCAACCCCAGCGGTCCCGCAGGAGCGGAGTGGCTAATTAGCGCTGAAGCTGATGCCGTGATCTTGCAACACAATCCTGCAAGGAAAAAATATAAAGGACTTGAAACCTATCCTGTTGATATTGCAGATGTTAAAGATGAAATTGATTTGATCAAAATTTACGGAGCGCCTACCGCGGCACTTACGGTTAATACGATGAAGATGAAGGAAACTGATGCCAGAGCTTGGGCAGCATCAAAGGAAAGCGAGCTTGGTATTCCGGTGATCCTTCCGCTTGAAGATAGTGTCGAAAGACTTGTGCCAATTTTTAAAAAGATGATTGCCGAAGGAAAACGTAAAGGGTGATTTCTATTTTGTTGTCTCACTACTTTCTACTTACTACCATTTATGAAAATAAAATCTATAAAATCCTGGACAGCCGATTTGGGCAACACAAAACCTTATACCATTGCATTTAAAACTGTAGATGAAGTAAACAACGCCTTTGTAGAGATTACTCTTGAGAATGGAATTACCGGAATAGGAAGTGGCAACCCAAGTGAATATGTCACCGGCGAAAAATTCCAATCCTGTAAGGAGGCTTTGCAAGAAAACAATATTTCTTTCCTTGTTGGTCAGGATATTCGGGAACTTAATCAATTGACTTTTGAAGTCTGGCAAAAATTTCCGAAGAATCCGGCCGCTCGTGCCGCGCTCGATATTGCTTTGTATGACGCTTTCACTAAGTTTTTGAATATCCCGTTGGTGAAATATTTTGGTCAAAAAATGTATTCACTGCCAACATCTAATACCATCGGAATAAAAAATGTAGACGAGACTTTAAAAGAAGCACAGGAATATGGTGAACGCGGTTTTAAAATTTTGAAAGTAAAGCTTGGAAAAGACCTGCAAGAAGATATTGAACGCATCGTAAAGCTTCGTGAGAAATTCGGAAAGAAATTTGTAATCAGAATTGATGCCAATCAAGGTTACACAACTGAGAAGACTGTCGAGTTTTATGAAAAGACAAAACATCTGGATGTTGAATTGATCGAGCAGCCACTTCCCGCGAAAGCGGTAGCTGAAATGAAAAACCTACCTGAGGAGATTCGCTTGAAGATCGCTGCTGATGAATCGTTGCTTACACCAAAGGATGCATTAGAGCTAGTGAAGCCGCCGCGCGCCACAGGTATATTCAATATTAAACTGATGAAGTGCGGAGGCATAAGTCAGGCATTGAAAATAGCTGATATCGCTGCTCAGGAAAATGTAGGACTTTTTTGGGGCTGCAATGATGAAAGTATTGTGAGTATCACTGCGGCATTGCACACAGCATTTTCTTGTGCCAACACAAAATATATTGACCTTGATGGAAGCCTTGACTTGGCTCGTGATGTAGTCAAGGGTGGTTTTATTTTAAAAGACGGTGTAATGACTTGTTCAGATAAGCCAGGACTTGGAGTAGACCAACTGTAAAAAAATATCAAACATGTGTCTCATTTTTATTTCACTTCATCGAAATCCGAATTACAAACTGATCGTTGCAGCCAACCGTGATGAATTTTACGCTCGTAAAACAGTGGCTGCAGATTTCTGGGAGGATCATTCGCAAATTATCGGAGGGCGGGACCTAGAGGCGAAGAAACCAGATGGCACGTGTGGCACATGGATGGCTATGAATAAAAACGGTCGCATCGCAATGGTCACCAACTATCGAGACTTAAAAAATTTAAAAACACAAGCTCCTTCACGTGGACATCTGGTTACCGACTTTTTGTTAACTAACGAGCATCCCAATAAATATTTGAAGTCAATTGCGCCAAACGCAAGTCTTTACAACGGATTCAATTTGATTGTTGGCAATGGAGAAGAATTATTTTACCTATCTAATTACCGGGAAGGGATTTTAAAAATTGAAAATGGGTTTCACGGACTGAGTAATCATTTGCTCGACACACCATGGCCTAAAGTTGCAAATGGAAAAGAGAAAATGAAACCCTTGTTTGAGCAACCAAAAATTGATCCTGAGAAAATATTGAATGCTCTTCACGATGAGCAACAGGCGCCAGATGATCAGCTACCCGACACGGGTGTCGGCCTGGAGCGGGAGCGAATGCTTTCTTCTATGTTTATCAAAAGTCCGAATTACGGATCGCGTTGCTCCACGGTAGTTACAATTGATCGCAATAACAAAGTAGAATTTACCGAGCGCGTCTATGATTTAAAAACGTTTGAGTTTATGCAGAAGAGTTTCGCGTTTGACGTTGAAGGATAGTTGACCGCCTTATCCTTCAGCCAATGAATTTCCAAAAATATTCCCCTCACATCTCCACGAGCTTAAAACTAGCCGTGCCCGTTATGTTAAGTCAGCTCGGCCATGTAATGATGGGTGTGGTTGATAGCTTGATGGTTGGTCATGTTGGTGCGGTGCCGCTGGCAGGTTCATCGTTGGCCAATGTTGCCTTCAATGTGATTTTGCTTTTTGGTATTGGCGTTTCGTATGCCATCACACCCTTGGTTGCAGCAGCCCAGGGAGAAAATGATGCAAATAAAATCGGTTCGGTATTAAAGCATGGACTTGCTATCAATCTCACCAATAGTTTTATTTTAGTTGGCCTGGTAATGGCTGCTAAAAATATATTGTACCACATCGATCAGCCAGCAGATGTTGTGGCGGAAGCAATTCCTTATTTGAGTATCATTACCTTTTCGATAATCCCTACATTGATCTTTCAAACGTTCCGGCAATTTACCGAAGGACTTTCACACACACGCATCGCCATGGTTGCAGTCATTGGTAGCAACGTCATTCATATTCCATTGAATTATATTTTTATTTATGGTCGCCTTGGCTTGCCTGTGATGGGTTTGGTGGGCGCAGGCTGGGCTACACTGATCTCACGGATAATCATGGCTTCGGGAATTGCCTTATATGTTTACTACTCTTCCGATTTTAAAAAATACAGATCAGGATTTTCGATCGGAGCATATTCTCGTGAGCTCTTCAGCAAAATGCTTCACATTGGCTTGCCAGCCGGCGTACAATTTATCTTTGAAGTCGCAGCCTTCGATTTTTCGGCAGTCATGATGGGTTGGCTCGGCGCAAAAACTTTGGCAGCGCATCAAATCGCTATCAACCTTGCCACAATTAGTTACATGACAACTTCCGGTCTTGCAGCTGCCGCTACCATTCGCGTGAGCAACGAACTTGGTAAAAAAGATTTCGCTACACTACGCACGGTTGCTTTTGTGTTGCTCTCACTCGCTATAACAATTATGTTTTTGTGGGGACTGCTTTTTATTTTCGGAAAAGATTTCCTTCCGACTCTTTATGTGAGTGATCCCGAAGTGATTGCTATAGCCGCACCGCTGCTGATCATTGCTGGATTCTTTCAGCTGAGTGATGGAATCCAAGTAGTGTGCCTCGGCGCATTGCGTGGTTTGCAAGACGTCAAGGTTCCTTCGTTTTTTATTTTCATCTCCTACTGGATCATCGGCTTGCCATTGGGTTATTGGCTCGCATTCAAAATCAATTGGGGCGCCATCGGCATCTGGACCGGCCTGCTGATTGGCCTCACCCTAACGGCAATAGCGATGGTTCTGCGATTTAACCGAATGACTGATAAGTTGAAGCAACCTTCAAAATGATTTTTTGGCGGCATGCCTCCCGAGCTGTCGAGAGGCACCGGGCTATCACTACAAGTCCGGCCACGCGCCAGCTTACACGCTTCGGGCTTTCCATTACTATCCCTTGCCGGAGTCAGGTGCTACATCACTATTCCGACTGACCAATAACTATTAACTATTCTTTTTCCTATCTTTTAGAAACTTTTTTCACCATGCAAGCCAAGCCTGTCAAAGATTCGCAGACAACGATCACTGAGCTCATGATCCCTTCATATGCCAACTTTGGCGGAAAAATTCACGGAGGCATCTTACTCTCTATGATGGACAAAGTCGCGTATGCCTGCTCCAGTAAACATGCAGGCACTTACTGCGTTACGGTCTCAGTCGATAAAGTAGAATTTTTGCAACCTGTAGAAGTTGGTGAATTAGTTTCTTTGAAAGCTTCAGTCAATTATGTTGGCCGTACTTCCCTTATCGTAGGCATTCGTGTAGAATCTGAAAATGTAAAAACCGGAATGATCAAACACACGAACTCTTGTTACTTCACTATGGTAGCCAAAGGTGACGACAACAAGCCAATGCAAGTGCCGGCCTTGATTTTGGAAAACGAAGAAGATGTGAAGCGTTTCATAGAAGCAATACATGTAAAAGGAATTAAAGAAAAAGTACGCGATGAAATGGACGATGCAAAATCAACGATCGAGATTACCAATGCTAAAGAGATTTTAAAAAATGAACGCTGTATCATTCAATTAGGAGACAGGTTTTAGATACATTGATGGAAGACAAACCGAACTTATTTTGATTTCTAAGCTGACAGGCAAATAACCGGAATTACATGAATGAAAATTCTAAAAATTATTCACACTACTTATGGTTTTTTCATTTTTATCTTGTTGTTCATTTTATTATTTCCGTTTTTACTAATTCCAATTCTTTTCCCTTCACAATATAAACTTACAGGTACCATCAACCGCTGGTGGGCTAAGCTGCTTTTCACTTTCGTGTTTCTTTCGTATGAGATCGAGTGTCATGCAAAGCTTGATCCTAAACGGACCTATATCTTTTGCCCTAATCATTTTTCTTATCTTGACATCCCCACCATGGGACTGAATCCATGCAACACATTATTTGTGGGTAAGAACGATATGGAGAAAGTGCCCTTCTTTGGATTTATGTACCGGAGACTTCATATAACCGTAAACCGCGAAAGCATTCGCAGCCGCGGACATACGTTGAAGAAAACAATGTTGGCGATTGAAGACGGCAAAAGTCTGGTGATTTACCCCGAAGGAGGGATGATGACGCAACAAGCACCTCAGATGGTTCCATTCAAAAATTGGCGCATTTAGAGCTGCTATCGAAAAACAAATTGCAATTGTACCGGTAACGATTCCTTTCAATTGGATAATTTTACCCGATCAAAGCCCGTTGAGGTTGAATCGGGGTAAGGTGAAAGTTATTTTTCATGAACCCATTGAAACAGCCAGGCTGACGTTGGAGGACATAAATGAACTAAAAGAGAAAGTTTATAATACTATTGATGAAGAATTGAAAAGACATGCAGATCGATAAAGAAACTCTGAATAAAATAGCACACTTGGCACGATTGGAATTCGACGAAAACGATTCTGAGAAAATGATGAAGGACATGACCAACATTATTTCATTTGTAGAAAAACTGGATGAATTGAATACCGATGGTGTTGAACCATTGACTACCATGAGCCATGAGGTCAACTCACTTCGCAATGACGAAGTGAAACCTCACCTTGATCATAATGACGCTTTAAAAGGCGCTCCGAAAAAAGACTCCGATTATTTCAGGGTTCCAAAAGTCTTGGAATAACTCTCACCGGCCTCACTATATCAATTAGAAACTCTTATGTTCTTTTTACAATTCTGGAAGTCGTGGAATAAAACGTACCAGCTCATTTTTCTGGTGTTTTCTTTTTTTGTTTTTGCGGCAGTTATTTTCTTTTGGACTAGTTGGGCATCGTCACCTGTTCCGGTAATTACCTTTGATCACTTTCAGCAAATTCAACGAATTGAAGTTGCCTCTCATTCATTCCAAGTTGGACTGGTTAATTTGACAGTTCCGGCAGACAGCTATTTGATTTTCGAAAATATTTTTGGAAGTAAGCTTCAGCCTAATATTCTGGCGTTGTATTTTTTTATTTCAGCGCTTATAATTTCGTTTCTATTCTTTATTACAATCATCACAACTTTAAGCCGGTATTGGTTTTTGATTGGCATGGGGCTGGCAATGTTATTTCTTGCCAGTCTGAGACTTGAAGTGTTAGAAATTTTTGGCCTTACAAATAAAACTATAACAATCGCTCTGATTCTGCTTTTTGGCGGGATTGCCTTTTATCTTCATTCATTTAGAAAAGAAATAACATTTGCCAAAAGGCTGTTAATCTTTTTAGTCTTAATAATATTAACTGCCGTCTCAATAATCATCTTCAGCCGTGCGGTAACTCCGTTTCTGCATCTTGCTGTCAATGGTATGATTGCTGGAATTATCCTGTTCATGATTTTTATTCTCATGGTGGCTCATGAAATAATAGCATTGTTTGTTACACTCACTACACAAAGCACAAAGCCCTCTAAAAGCCTTCAACATTTTTTAATCCTCACCGCAGTTTATCTGGTGAACCTTGCTTTGATGTATGCTTCCAAAATGGGTTTCATTGGCTGGAGCTTCTTTTCGATTAATTCTTTTTTTGTGCTTACCATTTCCGCCATTCTTGGTGTCTGGGGTTTTCGTCAGCGTGGCGTTGTGTATGAGAATATCTTATCTGAAGAACCGATTGGTATTTTCTTCTTCTTGTCAATGATGCTAACAGGATTTTCTGTGATGGGTTATTTCGCAGCTTCGGCCAGCGACATGATGATGGATGCGCTCGATGATTTGATTATGGCAGCGCATCTTGGCTGCGGGATAATTTTCTTTTTATATGTGATTGCCAACTTCAGCCCGATGCTGGTCAAAAACCTGCCTGTGTACAAAGTGCTATACAAACCGGATACAATGCCTCACTTCACATTTCGTCTGATGTCGGTGATTGCAGTGTTTGCAATTATCTCTACGGCGGTGTCTTGGAAAACGTATATCAAGCAGGCAACAGCCACGTTCTATCACGCCTATGGAGATTTGTATTTGGCACAGGGAGCGGGTGCCACCGCTGAAGCCTACTATACAAAATCAATTCAATTCAGAAATCAGAATTTGCACGCACACTATGGCTTGGCGAGTATTTATGGTTCACGTTATGAATCAATTAAGGAAAAGAAAGAGTATGAGAAATCAACTGAATGGACGCCAAGTGTTCCTGTCTATCTCAACCTAAGTGAACTGTATGCCGGTCAGGGTGATTTGTTGGAAGCGGCACTTACGCTTGATGAAGGAAAGAAGTTGTTCCCTAAAAGTGGTGAACTTCTCAATGCTGCTGGTCTATCTTTTATGAAATTAAAATCACCTGACTCTGCGCTATACTTTTTTCAGCAAGCGCGAAAAATAAAAAGTACGAATAGAATTGGAGAAACCAATTTCATCGGAACATCTGCATTGTTTAATGTCGATCATTCATTCGATTCAATTATGTCTTTAAAGAACACAAAGTATGATGGTGTAAAAGTGAATGTGCTTGCTTTAGCGAATCAAAAACAACGGGCATTATTTTTTGAAGACAAGTTTGATCTTGACACTGCTCTTACTGTTTATCAGGCTGCATTCCTTTGCAATTACTTGATCAATCAAAAAGCAACGGCTGATACTGCAATGATTTCTCACACAATGAAACTTGCCGGTAAGCCTTCGAATGCAAGCTTTAGAGAACGCCTGCTCGTAGCATCGGCATCTGCGTTGTATGCTCAAGGCGAAGTAAAGCATGCCTTACAGACTCTGCGCGAGGCAGCTTATCGATCTGGAGAAGGCCATTATTTTTTGTTGCTCGGTTTGTGGTTATTGGAGCAGAATAATCCATTGGTAGCTTCTGGTTATTTTAAAATGGCAAATGAAAAAGGGCAATCATCAGCTCTTTACTATCAGGCAATTGCGGAAGCCGAAATGGATAGTTTAAACCAGGCTTTTGTAAGCTGGGATAGCCTTAGTCGTTCAAAAGAGAAATCCGTTTCCTTATTCGCTTCTACTATGAAAAAGGTCTTAGCAAGTAAAAGCTCGCAATCCTTGTCGGATGAGGAAAAATATTATTTCTGCAGATATAAAATTGCAATGACCGACTCTTTACAATTTGACGGAGCAGTTAATGAAATAGCTAATGAAAAAATAAAAATGCGTGCGATGGTTGATCGAAGCAAAAAGTGGTTTGCTATGGACGAATTGAAAAAATCAGCTCAGCAGCTTCAAAGAATTTCTGGTAACGTAGATAAAGGCCTGAAAACTGAAATAGATCAATTAAGCTTAATGCTGGCCGCGGAAAAAGGTGACTGGAGTTTTGTGGGTAAAAAATTGAATGGTGGAGTGGAGATTCCTTTTAATCAACGTGTTTATCTTGAGGCACTTCAGGCAGAGCAAAGTGGAAATACAAAGGAAACTGCAGCGAGATACAATTATTTGCTAAATGCCAACAACCAATTTGAAGAAGGGATTCTGGCGGCTTCACGATTTGTCGCCAACGACACTACAGATAGGCTTAAAAAATTTTCGTTGCTGGTGGATGGCTTATCGGCTAAACCTAATTCTGTAAAATTATTGAAGCAGCATGTACTGGAATGTATTCCGTTAGGATCGCAGCAAGAAGCCCAAGACTCTCTTGATAAACTAAAGCAGCTGATGCTACCGTCATCTTTTAAGAAATTTATTGCGGCTTATCCTGACTATTTCGGTGTGGAAGGGAAATGAAGTTAACAGTGATGCATTATCAAAGGACTGTAGCGAAACGCCCGAAGTGCGCTGGCTTGGTGGTGGCGGACTTGCAGGGTCCCAAATTTTCGGGACGTGGTAATGCTGTCAAAAATATTTTTCCGACTTAAATTCATTATTGCCGAGGCCAAATTATTGAGGCATCTTTGTGCCCTGAAATCATTTTTGAATCTATCTTAATCTTTTGCAATGGAATTGAAATTTGTGCCGCTCAACGCTGTTCACGAAAAACTAGGTGCCAAGATGGTACCTTTTGCGGGATACAATATGCCCGTGCGCTATTCTTCAGATATTGAAGAACACATGACAGTGCGCAATGGTGTTGGCGTGTTTGATGTAAGTCACATGGGCGAGTTTACTTTGAAGGGCCCAAATGCTCTTGACTTGATTCAGCGTGTAACGAGCAATGATGCTTCGAAGCTGATCGACGGGCAAGCACAATATTCTTGTCTGCCCAACGAAACAGGCGGTATTGTGGATGACCTGATCGTTTATAAAATCAAAGACAACGATTATCTGCTGGTGGTAAATGCATCTAATATTGAGAAGGACTGGAATTGGATTTCGAAATACAACTCGAAAGGTGCGGAGATGAAAAACATCTCAGACGACATTTGCTTGTTTGCCGTGCAAGGTCCAAAGGCTGTAGGTGTCTTGCAGAAGCTAACGAAGACGGATTTGTCTGTAATCAAATACTATCATTTTGCAATTGGTGAATTTGCCGGAGTGAGCGACGTGATCATGAGCAATACAGGCTATACCGGCTCGGGTGGTTTTGAAATTTATGTAAACAAAGCTTCTGCGGAAAAAGTATGGAATGCGATTTTTGAAGCAGGCAATGATGTGAACATCAAACCAATTGGCCTTGGTGCGCGTGATACGCTGCGCTTGGAAATGGGTTTTTGTCTTTATGGGAATGATATTGACGACACGACTTCCCCACTGGAAGGTGGCTTGGGTTGGATCACCAAATTTACAAAGGAGTTTACCAACTCAGCCAACATTAAGGCGCAAAAGGATGCAGGAGTAAAGAGAAAGCTTGTTGGCTTCAAAATGGTTGACAAAGGAATTCCTCGTCACGACTACCCGATTAAGGACTCTGCCGGAAATACGATTGGCAAAGTAACTTCGGGAACTCAATCACCTGTGTTAAGTATTGGTATTGGTTTGGGCTATGTAACTACTGAACACGCTACCGTTGGATCGGAGATTTTTATTGAAGTGAGGGGCAGGGCGTTGAAGGCCGTGGTGAGTAAACTTCCTCTGATTAATTGATTTAGTTTATTCGATGATGTATCCATGAATGCCTTTCATCGGCCGAATTATTGAATTGTCAAAATACCAATTCACTTATGAAGACTATTGACGTTTGCCTCAGTCCTGAGTTGATGCACTTGTATGATCACAATGATCGTACAGTTGTGGTGGTGAATATTCTTCGTGCGACTTCGTGCATGGTTACCGCCTTTGCTCATGGCGTAGAGAGTATTACCCCTGTTGCCAACCTTGAAGAGTGCTTGAAGATGAAGACCAAAGGCTACGTGACTTCGGGCGAGCGAGATGGAAAAAAGGTTGAAGGATTTGATAAAGGAAATTCTCCGTTTGAATACATTGGCGAGGAGATCCGCGGACTGAAACTTGCATTTACAACAACCAATGGCACGCAGGCAATAGAAAAAGCCAAAGGAGCGAAGGAAGTGATCGTTGGTTCGTTTTTGAATTTGACTTCGGTAGTTCGATACTTACTGCTCTGTGAAAATAATGTGCTCATCGTGTGTGCGGGTTGGAAGGGCAGAGTGAATCTGGAAGACACATTATTTGCTGGCGCTGTGGTAGAAAAATTGAAGGACTACCTCGGTCCTGACTGCGATGCACCATTGGCGGCGCAGCATCTCTATAATGTTGCTAAGAATGACATGGTGAGATTTCTTGAGGCCTCATCACATGTACGAAGACTTAATAGATTGAACATTCACAGAGACATTGAATTTTGCGTAACACCAGATTTATATAAAGTCTTGCCCCGGCTGAAAAATGGCGTCCTGGTTATTTGAGTTTCGGATTGTGCTTGTGCCTCTCACCGTCGCGGGCTGTTTTCTTTTCCATGTTTTTATTGAATGCTTCGGTCAGGTCAACCCCTGTTTGATTGGCGAGACAAATTAGTACCCAAAGCACGTCAGCCATTTCGTCGCCTAAGTTTTTATTTTTGTCTGACTCCTTTTCGGATTGCTCGCCATAACGCCTGGCTATGATTCGAGCGAGTTCGCCAACTTCTTCTGTAAGTATGGCCATGTTAGTGAGTTCATTAAAATAACGGACGCCATGGGTTTTGATCCATTGATCAACTTCGGCTTGGGTTTGCTGGATAGTCATAGACTGGGTTTTTTTGAAATGACTGGGTCAAATATCCTCAAAGATTTTAAGCAATACTCGTTGACTGATTGCCTCTATCAAACTACTTTGCATTTATTAAATCTAAGAAATGACAGATTCTGATGTTCTCTGGCTGAGAAGAAGCGCTGTATTGTTCGGTCTCTTTTTACAATTGGGCATTTGTTTTGGACAACATCAGCCCCTTGAATTTGGCAATGTGCCATTGGAAGATTTGAAATCGAATAAATGCGAGATTGATTCAGGTGCTACTGCGGTAATTCTATTTGATGTTATTCAGGTCGATCTTACAAATCATAAGGATAGATATGTACGTCATGCCAGGATAAAATTTTTCAAGCCTGATGCAATAAATTCATGGTCCAAAGTAAACTTTCTTTACGACAAGAATCACAGAAAAATATCCGGAATACAGGCGGCCACTTATAACCTTGTCGATGGTCAAATGGTTGTTACTAACCTCAATCCAAAAAATATATTTGAAACAAAAGTGTCACGCCGAATTTCAAAACTAAGCTTTGCCATGCCCCAAGTGTCATCTGGCTCAATAATTGAATTCTCTTACACAATATCTGCAAATTATAGTAGTGGCGGACTTTTGATAAACGGACTTGCACCTATCTACAGCTCAAATCTTTTGGATTTTAGTTGGCAATACCAACACGATATCCCCACATATTGGAGTGAATATACTTTTCAAGGAGGATTTAGAGCCTCATTTATGCAGGGGGAGTTCTCGATTGAAAATAAACAAGAGACTAAAAACGGAATTGAAACAAATCGCTGGACTATTAAGAATGTTCCGGCTTTCCACGAAGAATCAAATTCATTGCCAAAATCAGATTTAATCGGAAAGATGTATATAGACTTTAGTGAAAGAACATGGGGGCAGATAGGCACACCCTTTATGCGTTTGGCGAACTATGGAATGAATCCAAAGGATTCAAGTTTATTGCGGCAGTTAGCGGACAAATTCGAAACCATTTCAAGTACTAAAGTTAAACTTGATTCAATAGTGCGGTATGTCAAAAGAAAATTGAAATGGAACAGACTTGTAGACCAATACCCTGACCGGGAATTTGGGGAAGTTTTTATTTCAGGCAATGGGTCTTCCTGTGAAATCAATTTGGTTATGATGGCGTTGTTGAAGAAGGCGGGATTGTCAGGTTATCCTGTCGTTTTAAGTACTCGGAACCACGGAACTGTGCGGCCTAATCGACCCCGTGCTACTCAGTTCAATGACTTAATTATTGCTGTAGCTATACCTCAAACTCCCGATAAAAAAGAAGAGATAATATTGTTGGATGGTACGGATCGTAATCTTTCCAACGAGTATATTCCTATGCGATGTTTAAATGGGTATGGGCTTATGATTGACGGCATCGAATCGAAATTGATCCCATTAAATGAACCGCGGTCGAAGACCGTTCTAAGTGCAAGTCTGCGATTGGATGAATCAAAAAAAGAAGCAGAAGGTGCACTTGAAATGTCCTTTTCGGGACTTCACGCCAGTAATGAAAGATCTTCGTTTGATTCTCTCGGTCAAGATAGATATGAGGAAAGACTAAGCGTTATGTATCCTTCTAAAACTGATCGATTGTCAGTACTTAATTTGAGCAACTCAAACCTGCCATTGAAGATGTCCTTCAAGCTAAGGGATGGTGAGCTTTCCAAATTTTCAGAAGACCATATTTATTTAGACCCTTTTGTTATCAAACCTGACGAAAACCGGTTTAAGTCTGCGTCAAGGATTTATCCAGTCGACCTTAATCCTCCTCAAGACCTTACCTATATGGCTAAAATTGAGCTTCCGGAAAAATATTTGGTCGAAGAGCTTCCAAAGTCAGCCGCCTATTCCTTACCTAACAACAGCGCAAAATTTTCTTATAATATTGTTCAGCACGATACTATTTTATATCTCACCTCCCAACTGATGTTTAACCGGGTTGTTTTTCAACCAGAGGAGTATGCCTCATTAAAGGAGTTTTATAGCCTTATTTTAAGTAAGCAATCAGAACCTATTGTGTTAAAGAGAAAAACCGGTAACTAACCCAGAGTTGTAGGTGATCCTAGCCAGTACCTGTAAATACACCACTAAGTTTAATCAAAAGATCATCGCCTGCCCTTTCATTTTTCATTTTGGTTTTATTAGCTTTAGGTGACAGAAGAATGACGCGAAGAAACGTTACACTTGCAGGTTTTTAAAAACATTGTAAGGAACGTGTCTTCGCGATTTTTTTTAACCCATTTTTAAAGCATGACCAAAACCAAAAAAGAGAAGGACAAAAAGATCTTCGTCCTCGATACCTCAGTTATCATTTACGAACACAACAGCATCCTCAACTTTGACGAACACGACATCGGGATACCGATCACGGTGCTGGAAGAACTTGATAATTTTAAGAAAGGCAACGATACCAAAAATTTTGAGGCACGCGAGTTCATTCGCCTTATAGATAAGTTGGCCAAAAACCAAATGCTCCATCAATGGAACCCCATTAATGGAAAAGGCAAAGGCAATTTTAAAGTTGTGATGGATACCGGCGGCACCAGTCAGTTAGATGCCAATAAAGTATTTAATGAAGACAAGGCCGATCACCGGATTTTGAATGCGGCTTTGTTGTTGCAAAAAGAAGAGAAGGGCAAGAAGGTGATCTTAATCAGCAAAGACATCAACCTGCGTCTTAAGGCAAAGGCTCTGGGCTTGCAGGCTGAGGATTATACCACAGGAAAGATTCAAAATATCAGTTCGCTCCATACCGGGCGTACGGTAATCGACAATACCCCATCAGATGCAATTGATTTGATTTATGAAAAAGGCTATTGCCCGCCCAATGAGGTTTTGGGAAAGGAAAAGCCTATGAAAAATCACTACTACATCTTAAGAAGTGGTAAAAAATCAGTGCTCGCGTTTTATAATTCGGCCAACGGCATGGTTGAACAAGTAGAGAAGCGAAACGCCTATGGAATCAAACCGCGTAATGCAGAACAGGCTTTCGCCATTCACGCAGTGCTGAAACCGGAAATTAAACTCGTTTCGATGCAAGGTGTGGCTGGCACTGGCAAAACATTAATTGCACTTGCAGCTGCCTTGGAGCAAAAACGGGAGTATAAGCAGATCTATCTGGCAAGGCCAATTGTGCCACTGAGTAATAAAGACATTGGTTATTTGCCAGGTGATATAAAATCTAAGCTGAATCCCTACATGGAGCCGCTGTGGGACAATTTGAAGTTCATCCAGAATCAATATAGCGAAAGTGACAAGGAATATTCGAAGATCACCGAAATGGTAACGAATGAGAAACTGGTTATTACTCCGCTGGCTTACATCCGCGGAAGGAGCTTATCGAATATCTGTTTCATTGTGGATGAAGCTCAGAACCTGACACCTCATGAAGTGAAAACTATCATCACCAGAGCGGGTGAAAACACGAAAATCATTTTTACGGGCGACATTCACCAGATTGATACTCCGTACCTCGATTCTCAAAGCAACGGCCTTTCCTACCTGATCGACCGGCTGAAAGACCACGAACTATATGCACACGTAACTCTGGAAAAAGGAGAGCGGAGTGAACTCGCTAACCTCGCTAATGAGCTGTTGTAACTTACGTCTTCATATCTTACCTAAGGTTGCAAGGTTTGAATCGAAATTGATGAAAAAGTGTCTGGCTGGCTCTTTAAAGAGGGTATTTTGGAATTCTATCCAAAATAGCCCTGTAATGTTTCGGGTTCAGACCAATGTATTTTCCAGCACTTATACAGGCCGCAACCTGATCTTATGTGAGGTTTTTCGGGTTCATTTCATTAAGCCAATTACTTCCTGTTCCTTTGTCGTATAAAGCACAAAATAAAAGTCTATGTTGTTCAAATGGGGATTTAAATACTTTTCATTAGCCAAGCAATTGGAGTACTTGCGTGAGCACGGAATTATGCTGGGATCGCGCGTGCGCAACGATCGCAAAGTATTTCTTTACATGGTGAAAAGTATTTTCGTGGAGGTCATTTACAAGAATGACAGTATTGAAAGGGAGGCCGAACGGCTTGAGGTTTTTAACAACCTTAACCATCTTAACCAATACCTTGAAAAGGAGTTTAAGACCTCCTTTTAAGCAGCTTATTTTCCAAGAGCTTTAAGCATGGTGTCGCCAATAAGAGCAGGCGATTCAACCACGAATATTCCGCATTCGCGCATCACTTTCATTTTGGCTGCGGCCGTATCTTCAGCACCACCGATGATTGCACCTGCATGACCCATTCTCCTGCCGGGAGGAGCTGTTTGACCGGCTATGAACCCTACCACGGGCTTTTTATTTCCATTTTCCTTAATCCAACGTGCGGCTACCGGCTCGTAACTACCACCAATTTCACCAATCATTACAATCCCTTCAGTTTCGGGGTCATTCATTAATAATTCAACTGCATCTTTAGTTGGAGTGCCGATGATAGGATCGCCGCCTATCCCGATGGCTGTAGTAATTCCCAAACCGGCTTTTACAATTTGATCAGCCGCTTCGTAGGTCAGGGTACCTGATTTAGAAACGATGCCAATTTTCCCTTTCTTAAATACAAAGCCCGGCATTATGCCAACTTTAGCTTCACCCGGAGTAATTACACCTGGGCAGTTCGGGCCGATCAAAATAGCGTTATGGTCTTTTACATATTGTTTGGCCGTCATCATATCTTTTACAGGAATCCCTTCGGTGATAGCTACAATTACCTTGATGCCGGCTTCTGCTGCTTCCATGATAGAGTCTGCGGCAAATGCGGGTGGCACGAATATAATCGATACATCTGCTCCTGTTTTCTCTACCGATTCTTTCACGGTATTAAATACAGGACGACCCAAGTGCATTTGCCCGCCTTTGCCCGGTGTAACACCGCCGACCACGTTGGTGCCATACTCAATCATTTGTCCGGCATGGAAGGTGCCTTCAGTTCCAGTGAACCCCTGCACGATAACCCGTGAATCTTTATTGACCAAAACGCTCATAAATAGAAAAGTTAGTTCAGCAAAATTAGGATAATTCCTGTGGCAGCCAAGAAATAAAAAAGCCTTCCCGGATTAGGGGAAGGCTTGACTAAATTTATAACACTTCTTTTACTTGGCTGCCTTAAGTTTATTCCGGAGAAGGAACTCTTCATATCCGTCTTTATAAGTAGGATTTTCAGGATCCATTTTAATGGCCATCTCATAGCAGGTAATGGCATCAATAAAAAGTTTGTTCTGTTCATAGAAACCGGCCAACAAATATTTATCGAATGCAGTCTCCTCTTTCATATCAGCAGTTGTTTCAGCCAATTGTTTTTTGATCGTCTCGTACCTGCCGGGAGACAATTTTTTAATTAAGTGTTGCTCTGATTTACTTTTAGCATCGGCTTTGGAACGTACTTCCACAAGAATTGCAGATTCATTGGCAAATTTCGGGTCGCTCAAATCAACTTGTACTGTTGTTTCAGGCGTTTCAATTTTTGACAATTCTTCATCAAACATGTTTTTCATTGAAACGATATACGGAGCGCCGCCTTTGGCAGCTTCCCAATTGATTATAGCTTTGGTGTTGAAAATTTCAGCATATTGATTTTCTGGCAAAAATACTTTAATGTCTTCCAAACCACGGTGAACGGCCCCGGTGGCACTCAGCCTGTTTTTCTTGGATTCGGCCGAATTGCTGCTCAAAATAAAATCAGTGTATTTATTGAGCACACTTGATCCTGTGCCCACTTTTGCGGCTAGGTCTGCTACTTTGTAATTACCAGCTTGCTTTACTTCTAATGGTTTACCAGATACGTGTACTAATCCTACCGATGAATTTTCGGAAATCTTTAATTCGTCTCCCGACTTAAGCTGAGCTCCGGTTTTAATTGATTGCCAGGCATCGCCCGATTTTACTTCATTTGCACCCTTGTTTGCCAACACCCGAAAGGTGTAGTCCTGGGCGCGTGTCAGGAACGAGATTAAGAATAAGCCACTTACGATAAGAATTTTACCTTTTTTCATGGTTTGTGTTTGTGTTTTACTATACGAAATTACTAAAAATCGTGCCATCGGGCCGATTTATTTGTAGACATTAATATGTGATCCCATCAATTGGTAAGTCCGTGTTCTCGCTTCTTTTTACGGGCTTCTACACGGGTTTCTATCTCTCGCTGCACCGATTTGAAGATATCATAACAAGGGCCAATCAATGCCGAAACTGCAAGCGCGATTGATAAGTCAAGCTTAAAAGTGAAACTGGCAAAACAGTAAACAACTAAACCGGAAATAATAAGGATTTGAAAGACCTGAATGAGAACAGACATGGCGTCAAACCAAACCGGAAGCTTCTCATCAATTACGATGAACAAAGCAACCGTCAGTATACTTAATATGATGGCAATGGCAATTTTCTCCCAGTCTGCAAGTTCACCAACGTAGTCCTCATTTAAAATCATAGCTACAATATTCGCATGAACTACCACTCCAAACATATCAGGATTAGCTCGTCCAGCCACCTTTTTATTCAATGGTGTGAAGTACTTATCTTCCCAGGCAGGATCTCCAAAGTAGTCTCCAAGAAATCCCATGATGACAATTTTGTCTTTGAATAAATCAGGAAAAAAATCTCCGTTTTTAAGCTGGTCGATATCGAGTGCATAAAACATGAGTCGGAAATTAGTTGTCTCAATGTCTTTTTTTTGTAAGCTTCTTAAGCGTACATCCAGCAACTCAACATTGCCGCGATAGTTTACAATCTCTTCGTCATTACCCCTGGCAAAAAGTCTATTGGTTTTTGTGGAATCAAATTTGCGCGCCATTTCTACCGCAAACGAGTATTCATCTTTGCCATTAACTTTTACTTTAGGAAGAAATGAACGGCATTGTTTTACGTCCTCCTGGTAATCGGCATTGGTAGGAAAATTAGCAAATGCGTTAGAGGCATATGGGCTGAAAAGTGGATCCGAATATTCGATAGAGTCATAAAAGTCAATGGCCTCGGGATTATTGGAAGTCAAGTTTTTCTGCAAAAGTTTAGAAACCAACACCACGTTGCCTGCCTCTTGAATAGCGTTACTCAATAAGAGGTTTCCCATTGTATCTAGAAGAGCAGGACAATTAATAGAGTCTCGCAACCCACCTTCGCAATTAAAAAATCCATCTATGCCAATTACTTTGGGATGGAATTGTTTAATAACCTGAATTTGCTCTGCTATTTCTCTTCGCGATATGTGTCCAATGTTTACAAGAACAATTCGTTCATCAACCAAAGGCTCAGGACGAAGATTGGAGAAAGCATAATCGGTCATTTCAAAATCACTAAGTGCCTGTGAAACCGGATCAAAAGCATTGAATAACTTTAAGTCTGAAATGATGGAAACGGCCCACATCATAAAAAATACGAATACCGTAACGTAAACGCATTGCAACCAAAATTTGACCATAAGCGTGTGGTTATTCAGTAAATTTAGAAATTTACGTCAATCCGGTATAAAGCATTGAAACACGTCTTTAAACAGAAATCGCCATTAAAACAGTTTGTATCCGAACTGCTGAGTGGAAATACAGTTACTCTGGCACGTGCAATTACGCTTTGCGAAAGTCAAAAGACTGCAGACCGAAAAAAGGCGAATGATCTTCTGCAAGAAATTTTGCCGCACACGGGTAGATCGTTGCGCATTGGCATCACTGGTTCACCAGGAGTAGGTAAGAGCACATTTATTGATGCGTTTGGAAAAAGCCTTACCTCTTTTGGGAAGAAAGTTTCAGTATTGGCGATTGATCCGAGCAGCGCTAAAACGAAAGGAAGTATTTTAGGCGATCGCACCCGCATGGAAGAACTCTCCAAAGATCCTTTGGCCTTTATCCGCCCGACAGCAACGGGAAATTCATTAGGTGGTGTAGCCGACAAAACGCGTGAAGCTATTCTATTGTGTGAAGCTGCCGGATATGAAATTATAATTGTAGAAACCGTAGGTGTTGGCCAATCTGAAACTACCGTGCGTGGCATGGTGGATTTTTTTCTGTTGTTGCAGCTGGCTGGTGCGGGAGATGAACTGCAGGGAATTAAAAAAGGAATTATGGAAATGGCCGATGGTCTGGTTATTACCAAAGCCGATGGAGAAAATGAAAAACGCGCGCGACAGGCGCAGACAGAATTTCAACATGCGCTTCATTTGTTTCAGCCTTCTGAACTTGGCTGGACTCCCAAAGTATTGACATGTTCGGCACTTGAGAAAAAAGGGATTGACGAAATTTGGAAGCTGATAGAGGCGTTTCATTCGTTCACAACCAAAAATAAATCATTTCAGAAAAACAGAGACAGGCAAAATCTTTCATGGTTTCACGAAAGCATAGATTCATTATTGAAAAGAAACATATTTCAATCATCGAAGCACTCAACCAAGATTAAATCTATGGAGAAGAAAATCAGCTCTGGGAAAATAATGCCATCACTGGCGGCATACGAAATTTTGAAAATGTTATTGAAATGACGGCCGGACTCAGTTTTTTTTAACTCAGCTTAAATAATACCCCTGCTCAAATCCTGAAACCAAAATCGACTGACCATTGGTTTGATTGACCCATCTGGGCGCGTTATTTTATAATTATAATCTTTCGCTACCCACTGTCCGGTAGAAATCAGAACAGGATTGTTAAAAATTGGGCCATCGAAAACAAACGTGTGGAACTCGCCATTTTCTCCGCAAGGATCAACTTCGGCTGGAAGTGAATTGATGAAATGCTTGTCGTAGAGACTTGGTGTCAACGGCTCAACAAAATATTTCGCATCTGCAGAACAAATGACAGCTTTGAATCCTGCTTTAATAAATCGCGCCGCCAACAGACGACTTTCCTGTTTCCATAATGGAAAAATAGCTTCAAGTCCACACTGATCAAGTAATTTTTCTCTGAAGACCCTTAAGTCTTCCAAAAAGATGTCTCCAAAGACTATTTTTCCTATGCCAGCCTTTTTTAAACTCTGATAATATTCTCTCATCCGCGTTTCATACGCTTCATGATTCATGGACGAAGGGACAAAAATTTTGTCGAGCATTAGGCCAATGGATTTAGCTTGTTGCTCGATCAGCGATTGCCTGACTCCATGCAGGCCAACCCTACCCGTATCTTCATTAAAACAGGTGTGTAGACTGTGAATTTCGTATTGCTGCGAGTGGAGAATTTCATGCAGCGCCATCGAGCAATCCTTTCCTCCACTCCAGCTTACAGATACTTTCTCTTTCAACTCTTCTTTTCTTTGACAAACCCGTAAGGACAGTGTCTGCAATTGCTCTTGCAACACGATCCTCGCTTGAGATGATATTTTTCAGTAAAAACCATCAATCCATTTTCCCAGTAATAATCCTGGTCATCGATTAATGGTTTTGACTTTTTTGAATCTTCCTCTTTCATTATTTAAATACAATCTGAGAAGGTGTGATCCCCGCCGCAAATGATGTTTTCTTGGTGCCATCAGAGCCATAAACATAAACTGATCCGGCGGTCGAATAATTTAAGGCATCACCAACATAAATGTCGCCATTTGTAGGATTGACGGCAAGGGTGTTGAGTGTGACAACGTCGGTGGCATTTATGAAGGATGATGTCGATGCTGTAGTGGCATCAATTGTAATTTTATAAATCAAACTATTTACCGAATAATATAGTGTCTTCTTATCAGGTGTAATGCCAAGGCTGTTTCCAGGATTTGCGCTTAAGTTTATCGTTTGCTCAATTGCAAAAGTTGAAGGATTTACACGAAAGAGTTTCCCGTCATTGCCTGCAAAAGTTCCTGTGGTAACTACCCAAAGTTTGTTATTGGCATCCAGCACCATGCCGGCTGGGCCCGCCGCCAGCGTAAATTGATTCACTCGTTTGTCAATTGAAGGATCAATAACAGATACCGTACTTGATCCGCCAAAATTATTATTGGAGGCAAATAAGTATTTGCCGTTGTACAAAAGATTTTCTACACCTAAATCGGTAGTGATAGTGTCAACCAACTGAAGTGTTTTTGTGTCCATCACAAGTAAATACGATTTTACTAAATCAAAATTAGAATCGTAAGGACCCCAAACGCTGATGTATGCTTTACCATTAATCACCTGAAGATATTGAGGCTTGTCAAGTTTTGGATCAGAAAACGTGTTGTTTAATTTAAAAGTGTTGTTATCTACAATTTCTATTTTATCGCTGCCATTGAGAACCAAATAGCCAACATCGCCATCAAGCGTAATGGACTGCAACACATCACCTGAAAACGACCCATTCACATTTTTATAAATTGTTTGTTCAGCTAGACTGGTTGAAGTGTTGTAATAGGTAACATCGCCATTGGCCGAACCGAAATTCCCCTGGTTAGCAACCAAAACGCCAGTCTGATATTTCCCTTTTACAGGATCGTTGCTTTTGTTACAACCAATAATAGAGAACGAAGCCGCCAATGCAATTAACAAACTTGATTTAAAATTGATTTTCATGATTAATTGGTTTTAGAATTTAATTGGTAAGTGAATTGTAAATTATAATTGCGGCCAGGCATAGCCCGGCTCGCGTAAAGCTGATAATCGAGATTGAAAATATTTTTTACGGAAAACCTGAAGTCAAACCGATGCTGATTCGATAACCAGACTTTTCCTATTGACGCATTAAACAATGCGAAGGAAGGAAGCGCATAGGCATCAGTGTTGCCGGCATCGGTGAACCGCGTGCCATTGTACTGTGCCGAAATATCGGACGAGAATTTTCTCCAGATCACTTGAATATAGCCAGATGCTGTTTGTCGCGGTGTGTAAATGAGCTGCTTGCCAATAGTGTATTGATCTGCAGCAGGTGCCTGTGTAGTGATGGATTTTGTGAATTGATAAGTGAGCATCGGAATGATTGTCACATCATTTATTTTTTGGCGAAGGCTAAGTTTGACTTCAACCCCTTCGGCAAGAACTTGCTCAATGTTTTGCGGATAATAGTTTCCGTTTTGCTCAGGCACCCACTGTATCCAATCGTTAACTTTTTGAGCAAAGAAACTATTGACGATTTCAAAAGTCTTGAATCGGTAGGCCATACCAAACTCCCCTGCGCGACTGGTTTCGGGAAGTAAATTTTTATCGCCCGCATTTTGCCAATAGCGATCGTTAAGCGTAGGAACACGATAGTTTTTAGAAATACTTCCTCGGATTTTTAGATCGTTGTTGATACTTTTTAAAATCGCATACTCTGTTCCGAAGTAAGGAAGGAATGGAGCGTTGAAACCCCAGACAACCGGCTGCCGGAGATTTACAGCAATAGAAATGCGGTCGGTTATATTTTTTTGAATTGAAGAAGTAAAGTCATATCGGTCTTCTTGTGCGTGACCATTTTGGTAGTTGGGAATATTTCCGATGATATGATTCCACTCGGCACCAGTTTGGGCGTGAAAAGTCTTTAAGAAAACAAATTCATGCCTGGCACTGCTAATCCATCGGATCACCGTGCTTGCACTCCCATCATAAACAATCACATCGTTTACATATCCGCTATTCAGCGAAAGCAAACCAAGCCGGCTATGCGATTGGTATCGAATGCTTAATCGTTGATTTCGATCTTGTTGATTGTCAACACTGTTGTATTGACCAATAGTGGGTTGAATTTGGCGATCGGCATCGTGGTACCAATAGTGAAGACTTAATGTTTTGGCTGTAGACCACCTGTATTCTACATCTTGCAATATTCCTGACTGGCGAAATGCAGCATGCGGCTGTCGCCCACCGGTAATTAGGACCGGAAAATTATTTTCAGATGTGAGGTTGTACAACTTTGTTTTAAATCCCCATCGGTTTGCAGACCATGATCCATTGACGGAAGAGAAGCATCTTCCAAAGCTTCCTGCATCCTGTGAAAATGAAATTGAATTAATTTGAGATGGCGCAGTTGAGTTGAGGAGAACAGTACCACCGAACGCTCCGCTGCCAAATCGTGCACTGCCTGCACCTTCGTGAATTTTTATTTCGTCAAAGGCAGCTGCTGGCAAAATCGAAAAATCGGCTTGCCCAAGTGAGAAGCTACTGATGTTGACACCATTCCACAAAACAGAAGTGTGCTGTGGCGAAGTGCCGCGCATGCTGATGCTCGACAGCATTCCGTTTCCGTAGTTGCGAAAATAAATCGGGAGTTGCAGGGAAAGAATTTCTCCGAGATTTCTTGATCGCTCATTAGATTTTAAAGAAGAATCAAGGAGGATTAGACTTGAACCGGCCAGATATTTTTCGTCGGGTAAGCCGTAAACAGTTACTGATTTGAGCATGACCGTGTCTTTGCTTTGCGCGCAGCAAAACGCACAAATGCTAAGGCACCCTAAAAAAATAAAACCTGTACGCATCACTGTTTAGTGTTTAAACTGTGCGACAGGTGCAAACCCGGTGAAGTAAAGAACAACAATGTTGTCAGTACATTCCGGCCTTTCACCCGAAAGCCTAAATAATTTCTGGACTATTGGTAGGTCTCCTGGCTCTCCATTTGCTGACGCCTTCCCGTTCGAAATAAACAGTGGCTTAAGATTTCAGCATCAGGTGAAATAAATCACGCTGATTGGATTACAGTTGCGGGGACAGCTCCCGTTTTTAACGGGATTCCCTTTTAATCATCTGAAAGTGTAACCTTGCAGATGAACCATCAGTCCGGTGCAAACATAAAAAAAATTATGAACTTGCGCCTTGTCAAATATTCAAAATGAAAAATTCAAAGTTTATTTGGTTGTTGATCATTAGTTGCCGGTTGTTGGTTAGTTGCAACTCAAAAACGTCATCATCAAAAAAACCACTCAGATAGTCTAAACATTAAATACGCTAAGGGATTCACTGTTCAAGTATTGGATGATGGGAATAAATTAGTGGAGGTCGGTCAGCCTTATCAGGGAGCAAAGTCTGGATATAGATATTTATTAGTGCAAAAAGGAAATGAAATTCCGAAACACGAAGCTGATGTTTTAGTTGTTCCTATTCCAATTCAATCGATCGTTTGTACATCAACCACGCACATTCCTTTATTAGACTATCTAAATGAAACGGATAAGCTCATTGGTTTTCCTACAACTGATTACATCAGCTCTGAAAAGACCAGAGAGCGGATTGACGTTGGAAAAGTGAAGGAGCTCGGCATCGAAAAAGGCATGAACATTGAAGAATTGGTCTTGCTAAAGCCTTCGTTGGTTATGGGCTATGCAATGACCGGCGATCTTGGTCAATTAAAGAAAATAAAAGAGTTAGGAATACCTGTAGTAATTAATGCGGAATATTTGGAGAAACATCCGTTGGGCCGTGCCGAGTGGATCAAGTTTATGGCTTTGTTCTTTAATAAGGAGAAAGAAGCAGACTCGGTCTTTCAATTTATAGAGAATGAATATTTGACAACCCAGGCTGAGGCAAGCGCAACTTCATTGAAACCAACCGTGATGAGTGGTATTGTGTATGGCGGCACGTGGTTTATGCCGGGCGGCCAAAACTATGCCGCGAAATTATTGAACGATGCCGGTTGTAATTATTTGTGGAGAGAAACGGAATCTAATGGCTTTCTGGAAATCAATTTTGAATCGGTATTTGCGAAAGCAAAAGATGCTGACTTGTGGATTGGTGTGGGGAGTTATAAATCACTTGAAGAAATTGAAGGATCGGAGAAGAGATATTCGTTGTTTAAGTCATTCAAAGAAAAAAATGTTTATACCTATAATGTCCGGCAAGGCGCGAAGGGTGGGAGCGAATTTTTAGAGCTCGGTTATTTACGACCTGATTTTATTCTGAAAGACCTGGTGAAGATTTCACATCCCGAACTGCTGCCTGAGTATCAACTTTACTTTTATAAGAAGCTGGAGTAAGTAAAACGTTATTAGTTATTCGTTAGTAGTTGTTGAGACTATGCTTCGAATAACTAATAACGAACAACCAACAACTACTCTCAAAGTGCTTTTCGCAAATAGACATTGCCATACTTTGATTCAAAACTGTAGCGAGGACCTGTGCCTGGTTGAGCAGAGACCACTGTGTGAAAGTCCCCGAATTCGTTGCCACTAAACTTGATGTCGAAATTGGTATAAATCTGCCCGTAGTTTGTTTCCGCTTTCAGGTCACCAATTAATTTTTCTGTAAGAGCAGCATCTACACCTCCGTAAGTTGACTCTGCAACAAGCGATCCGGTAAAATCCTTCACTTCAATTGTTCCATATGTTGACAGTATTTTGGTGTCTACGTTTTTGGGGACTTTAATCACGAGAAAAATTTCGATGTCTGTTCCCCAATTCATTGTGTTGTAATCCCGGCCATGTTCTCCTGTGTACTTTTTATAATCCTCCTTGGTCTTGAACATCATCTTTTGTCCGTTATGCCAGATTGTAATTCTATGGGGCAAGCTTTTTAAATTCCTGACTTCGCCTGTGACAGATACTTCCTTGCCTGATGAGGAACTTTCAAGAGAGAAGGCATCATCATTCTCGCCTTCGTTGATACTTACAGTTCCGGTGATCGAGATTTCATTTTTGTCCCAAGTGCTCACTTTTATCAGTTGCGGATGGTCGAAGTGCATGCTTATCGTTTGCCGGGGTTGCAGCGCTATTGTTTTATTGACTGCAGTTTGTGAATAAACTTTTGCCGTCAATAGAACAGATAAGAAGATTAGTTTCGTTTTCATATCATGAAATTTTTCAAGCTATGAGTTGCGAGTTGTAAGCTCGGGGTTTTTAAATTCCCGGCTCACAACTCGCAGCTCGAGACTATTTCTTTCTTAGATAAACTTTTCCGTAGCTGGAGTTAAGATCAACTTTCATTCCGCCACCGTTGATTTTTCCATTTACCCGGTCATCGTAGCGAATAAGGTCGCCTTGCTTTTCATATTCTATTTTGAATTCTGGTGCAGCGTAGATTTCGCCATACGAAGTGCTTATTTTTAAATCAGCTTTCACTGTCGCTGGCAATGTCACATCTACATATCCGTACACCGACACGATCGAGATCGGACCTTTCACATTAGCACTGAGATCAGCCTCAACATGGCCATATACACTTTTTACCGTCATCGGGCCAGTTACATTTTCGAGTTCAACACTGTTGTAGTTGGCCGACACTTCAATTTCGTTTTCGAGGTTTTTGAATTTGGCATCGCCCCCGTACTGAGATTCGTGCTGATAAGAAATGATTACACCTTTAGGCACTTGAATTTTTACATTCGGTGAATTCATTTTCTTCAACTGATGAACCTCAACTACATTTCCTTTGTCGGTAACATTTATACCAAGGCCGGTGTTGTCTTCCAAGCCAGAGCCACTGATGGCACGGAGGCCTTTTGACCGATCGTCCTCATCTTTATCACGATGATCGTTGGTAGTGAATACGATCTCATTGCCAGTTGTTCCTTCTACGGTTACTCTGCCAATATAAATCTCCAAACGACCAGTGCTTTTTGCGACCTTAAATTCCTGGGCAACTGCTACACAGATTGTTGCGACCAAGGTTCCGATTACTAATACTAACTTTTTCATGACTTTATTTATTTAATGTTTTTTGTTTTCAATTTTTTTAGGAAAGTTTTAAAATTCCTGAGTGAGCTTCATCTTTTACGGCTTTCATTACGTTGCCATCGCGTGTTATTTTCTCTAGTTCGTTTACTACTTGTTTCTCTTTCATTTGTACGAGCAGGCGGATGAGCGCGATCTGCACTACCGGATCTTTCTGAGTTGACAAGGCTTTGATTAGTTTAATTCGTACGTGACCTTGCTGATAAAATTTCCCCAATGCCTCAAGCGCGGTGAGACGCACATTGGTGTTGGGGTCTTCGTCCATCGCTTTGACCAATGCATTTACAATTTCATCGTCGGCTTTGGGTAATTCGTAGGCTACTGTTGCACCCATCACCCGCTGGCTTGCCGATTGCTGATTTTCTAGCATTGATAACATCATTTTTTTATTATCCTCAACTTCTTTTCTCAGCGCTGCTACTTCGAGATCGTGCTGCCTGCTTTTATTTAGTTGATCCCCTATTCCGATCCCTACGATCACCAGAACTACTCCTGCTGCTGCTCGCAAAACCCATGGTTTGAAGAAGACCTGTTTGGCAGCCCTTGCCGGAGCTTCGGCTGATGAGCTACTTTCTGTTTTTGAAATCTCTGATTGTAAGGCTTTTTCAAAATTTTGTTTTAGCGATAAGCCCGGAGTTGCAACTTTGGAATTGGCCATCAAGTCCATTACTTCTTTCAGCTGATGGTAAAGTTTTGCTGTGCTTTTATTTTGAGCCAGTTCTTGCTCTATCGTCGCCCGATCGGCATCATTAAGATTGCCATCGATGTAATCGATCAGGAGGCTTTCTAATTTTTCTTTTTCCATAACCTTTAGCTTTTTTCCAATTCAAAATAATGCTCTCTCAACTTGCCAATGGCGCGATGCACCTTCACTTTGATGTTGGCCACTGTGGTGTCCATGATTGCGGCTACTTCTTCATATTTCAGATGCTGAAATCGTGTGAGTACCAGCAGTTCGCGCTGCTCATCGCTCAGTTTGGCCAGCGAGCGATGCAGAAGTTGTTCGCGTTCTTCGAGGTTTTCTTCAATATCTGAAATATGGTCGCTCATTTTTTCAACATCAATATGGCTTCCAGCTTTGTTCTTGTTCGATTGATAATGATCTGCAAAAACATTGCGAGCCATTTGGTAAATCCACGATTGAAACCGGTTGCCTTCACTATAGCTGTTTCGGTACTTAATTAATCGAAGAAATACGTTTTGCGCCAGGTCTTCGGCCAACATGCTGTCGTTGGTCAGTTGTCGCAGAAAATTGAAGATCCGTTTATTGTACCGGTCGAACAGCACCGAAGCCTGCTGAAGCTCACCGTTTTTCACGGCTTCCATGATTTGTTCATCGGTGGTCAATGCGCGAGATATTTTCAAAATTCGTGTTAGTTACCGGATGACCGGGTAAAGGTTACAACTCTCTTTAAAGTTATTAGTTAATAGTTATTCGTAACAGAATGGCTACTATCTTCTATTTATCTATACCCCGAATAACAAATAACGAATAACGATTACCTGATTCCTTAGTATTTTCACCCAAATTTTCAACTATGCCAGCAAAACGTCCTGCCATCGGGTTCATCTTTATTACACTATTGTTAGATGTTACAGGTTGGGGTATTATCATACCGGTGATGCCTAATCTCGTGCGTGAATTATTAGGAGGGAGTGTCAATAACTTGTCCAGCGTAAGCGCTGCGGCAACGTATGGAGGCTGGTTGATTGCGGCCTATGCTATAACACAGTTTTTTTGCGCACCAATTGTTGGAGGGCTCAGCGATCGGTATGGTCGAAGGCCCGTGTTGCTGGGCTCGTTGTTGGGCTTTGGCATCGACTTTCTATTTCAGGGATTTGCCCCAACTATTGGGTGGCTATTTGTAGGGCGAGTGATCGCAGGCGTGATGGGTGCAAGCTTTAGTACGGCTGGAGCATACATCGCCGATATCAGCACACCGGAAAAAAAGGCTCAGAATTTTGGGATGATTGGGGCAGCTTTTGGTCTTGGATTCATTGTAGGGCCGGTGCTTGGCGGCTTGCTTGGTGGATTTGGCTCGCGCGTTCCCTTTTTTGCCGCTGCAGGATTAGCCTTTCTGAATTTTTTGTACGGCTATTTTATTCTGCCGGAATCATTGAAGCAGGAAAACCGCAGAACATTTACGTGGGCGCGAGCAAACCCAATTGGTACTTTCAAAAGCTTGTTCCGCTTTAAAGTGGTGTTAGGGCTTTTTGTTTCATTGGCGCTCGTTTACGTTTCGGCTCATGCCGTGCAAAGCAACTGGTCGTATTATACAATAGAAAAATTTCAGTGGACACCCCGATTGATTGGCATCTCTCTCGGAGTGGTAGGAATTGTTTTTGCTGTGGTGCAGGGAGGCCTTATTCGGATTATCATTCCTAAACTTGGTCAGCAGCGAAGTGTCTACTTTGGATTGGCATTATATGCGCTTGGTTTTTTATTGTATGCATTCGCAACGGAAGGGTGGATGATGTATGCGTTTACAGTAGTGTATTGCCTTGGCGGAATTGCCGGCCCGGCGTTACAGGGAATCATGTCAGGAATCTTGCCGCCCAATGAACAAGGCGAACTGCAGGGTGGGTTTACAAGTATGATGAGTGCTGCTTCGATCGTTGGCCCGCCGGTAATGAATGGATTGTTTGCGTACTTCACCGGGCCTGAGGCTCCGGTTTATTTTCCTGGTGCCGCAATGTTGCTGGGTGCGGTGCTTACTTTAATTAGTGCTGTGTGGGCGAGAAGCAGCCTGAAGAGAAATATGAAACCGGTGGAAGTGAAATGATTTTAAATTAATAATGAGACAGTCTTGATTTACCATAAGTAACCGATTTCAGTTCATTCTCAATCCAATTTATAATTGAGAAGTCTTCCATAGAAATTTTGATAAGGCAGTCCTCCTCAACTGCAACAATAGATCCTTCATCAAGGCAAGGTCTTCTTTTTTCAATAGGCTGATGTCTTAGAAGCTTTTTCTTCAGTTCTGTAAGCCTATCTCTAAGTTCGTTGGTAAGATCACCCATACTATTTTCGAATTAAAAATCCTTTTTAAAGATAGGTCAGCTTTCCAGATAACGCACGATTTACGAATAACCAGTTTGTAGTCGTGAGTAAATTTTGAGACACTCTTAGTAATTGCGCGCCTCTATGAGGTATTGCATTGAGTAAAATAGCACCTCAATGCTTTAAATGAAATTATGAGATTGATGAAAATGGATTTGCCCTCGTTGCCCTAAAGCTTCATAATTTACGCGTACAATGTTTCCACTTGTTCAATTACTTTCTCACTCGAAACATATTCATCATAAGTCATCAACTTGTCCAAGAAGCCATTTGGCCCGATTTCAATGATGCGATTGGCTACCGTATGCGTAAACTCATGATCGTGTGAGGTGAAGATAACCGTACCTGGGAAATCTTTTAGCGCATTGTTAAACGCCTGAATCGACTCAAGATCAAGGTGGTTGGTTGGTTCATCAAGAATTAAAAAATTAGCGCCGGCCAGCATTACACGCGAAATCATGCAGCGCACTTTTTCACCACCCGACAAAACACTACATTTTTTAAAAACCTCTTCTCCCGAGAAAAGCATTTTGCCCAGGAAGCCGCGTACGTAAACCTCGTCCTTATCTTCAGAGAACTGACGAAGCCAGTCAATCAAATTGTCGTCTGATTTAAAATAGCTGCTATTTTCGTTGGGTAAATATGCTGACGTGATTGTTTGCCCGAATTTAAATTCGCCTTTGTCGGGAGTTAACTCACCCGCCAAAATCCGAAACAGCGAAGTGATCGCCAAGCTGTCTTTTCCCAACACCGCAATCTTGTCGCCTTTGTTTACAAAGAACTCTACATTTTTGAACAGTTGGTTTTCGCCCAGCGACATGCTCAGGTTTTCTACATGCAAGATCTGATCGCCAGCGGTCCTTTTCTGGCCAAAGATTATAGCCGGGTATTTCCGCGACGATGGCTGAATATCATCAAGGGTAATTTTCTCCAGCAATTTTCTCCTGCTGGTTGCCTGTCGTGACTTGGAAACGTTCGCGCTGAAGCGCAAGATAAATTCAGTCAGTTCTTTTTTCTTCTCTTCGGCTTTCTTATTGGCCGATGCACGCTGACTCAGTGCAAGCTGACTCGATTCATACCAGAACGAATAATTGCCAGTAAAGAGCTTAATGGATTTAAAGTCAATATCAACTATGTGAGTGCAAACCGTATCCAGAAAGTGACGGTCGTGAGATACAACAATTACAGTATTTTTAAATTCGAGCAAAAAATCCTCAAGCCACGTGATGGTATGGATATCCAAGTCGTTGGTAGGCTCATCAAGAATCAGGAGATCAGGGTTTCCAAAAATTGCCTGAGCCAGCAACACTCTCACTTTTTGATTTCCACTCAGCTCACGTGTCAACAGGTAATGTAGATCCTCTGTGATGCCGAGGTTGCTTAGCAATGCTGCCGCATCTGATGAGGCATTCCATCCGTCCATTTCGCTGAAGTCATGCTCCAGTTCAGAGGCGCGAATCCCGTCGGCTTCCGAAAAATCGGGCTTGGCATAAATCGCATCTTTCTCTTGCATGATTTTCCACAATTTGCTGTGCCCCATGATCACGGTGTCCAGCACAGGCACCTCATCAAATTCAAAGTGATTCTGGCGAAGTACCGCCATGCGCTTGCCCGGCTCAAGACTGACCTGCCCTGCTGTCGGGTCAATATCTCCGGCCAGGATCTTAAGAAAAGTAGATTTACCCGCTCCGTTTGCACCAATTACGCCATAGCAGTTGCCGTTGGCGAACTTAAGGTTTACCTGGTCGAAAAGAACGCGCTTTCCAAACTGAAGAGAGAGGTTATTGACAGAAATCATAGCTTCAAAAAATGAGCGGCAAAGGTACGGAAATTAAGCGGGTTGATCTTTATCAGTTCAAGAGTGTTGTGCAGGTCAGTTGCCAACAATACCTTTGGGCAAAATTATTTATGGTTTGTGTCTTCATGAACCACATTGCCGATGTATAAACTGCTCATTCGTCCGATTTTTTTTCTGTCCGACCCCGAAAAAATTCATCACTTTACTTTCTCCTTCCTCAAAACTCTCGGAACAATTCCTTTTGCAAAAAACTTACTGAGTTTATTCTATTCTTATAATAGCCCCAAACTCGAGCGTGAACTCTTTGGAATCAAATTCAAAAACCCGATTGGCCTTGCCGCAGGCCTTGATAAAGACGCCAAACTTATTGACGAGCTGGCTTGCCTCGGCTTTGGATTTATTGAGATAGGAACCCTCACACCCAAACCACAATCTGGCAATGATAAACCAAGGTTGTTTCGGTTGCCGGAAGATCAAGCCCTGATTAACAGAATGGGCTTCAATAATGAAGGAGTTTTGGCAGCAGTCGGGCGACTAAAAAAAAGAAAATCTAAAATCATCGTCGGTGGAAATATTGGCAAGAACAAAACCACCACAAACGACAAAGCAGTTGACGATTACAATTATTGTTTCGAAGCACTTTATCCTTATGTAGATTATTTTGTAGTAAACGTAAGCTCGCCAAATACACCCGGCCTGCGCGAGTTGCAAGAAAAAGAGCCATTGAAGAATTTAATGCAGCACGTAAAAAGCCTGAGCGCTCAGAAGGAAAAACCAAAGCCTGTATTGTTAAAGATTGCCCCTGACCTTACCGAATCTCAATTGGATGATATTGTTGAAATCCTTCTTGAGACCAAAACAGATGGAGTAATCGCAACGAACACAACTATTTCGCGCGACGGACTATCTACATCTCAAGAACGCATTGCAAAAATTGGCAACGGAGGTTTGAGCGGAAAGCCAGTACGTGAAAGATCCACGGAAGTGATTTCATATTTGCGATTTAGGCTTGGCAAAAATTACCCGATCATCGGAGTAGGAGGAATTATGACACCGGAAGACGCACTTGATAAAATAAAAGCAGGCGCTGATCTCATTCAGGTTTATACTGGGTTTATTTATGAAGGGCCGGAATTTGTGAAAAGGATTTGTAAAGAATTGGCAAACTAAATGACCAATTGAACCATGAAATTAATTCGCTACGGAACGGCCGGAAAAGAAAGACCGGGTTTGCAGATCGATGACAACACCGGAATTGACGCTAGTAGTTTTGGTGAAGACTACAATGAATCCTTTTTTGCAACTGATGGTTTGGTGCGATTGGAAAAATGGTTTTCCGAGAGCAAACGATCAGCGAAGAAATTTGATCTGTCATCTGTAAGGCTCGGGCCGCCAATCTGCAGGCCGAGCAAAATGATTTGTATAGGGCTTAACTATCGCAAGCACGCAATCGAGGCGGGATTGGAAATACCCAAAGAGCCTGTAATATTTTTAAAATCCACTTCGGCTATCATCGGGCCAAACGACAACCTCGTTATTCCACGCAACTCCCAAAAAACAGATTACGAAGTTGAATTGGTAATTGTCATAGGCAAGCGCGCTTCTTATATTGACAAAGAGAATGCGCTGAACTACGTTGCCGGATACATGCTTCACAATGATTACAGCGAAAGAGAATTTCAGTTGGAGCGCGGTGGTCAATGGACCAAAGGAAAAGGGTGTGACACGTTCGCGCCACTCGGGCCATTTCTTGCTACCCGCGATGAATTACCAAGCACAGAGAACCTCAGAATCTGGCAAAAGGTGAATGGTAAACTTATGCAAGACGGGCATATTGGCGACATGATTTTTGATGTGCCTACGATCGTGTCGTACGTTTCCCAATTTATGACCATGCTGCCGGGAGATATTATTTCTACTGGAACTCCGCACGGTGGAGGTATCGGATTGAACCCGCCGGTGTATATCAAGCCCGGTGATATTATGGAACTCGGTATTGACGGATTAGGTGTGTCTCGTCAGCAGGCAGTTGCATATTCATGAAACGTAAAATGAGAATCTAAGCTCTGATTGTTTCAATATACATTTGAACAATGTCAGTGTACTCGCCACTCGGTTGTTTTATCGCCTTCACGTGCTTGCCCTCTTCTATAAATCCCAAATCTTTGTATAGTTTGATTGCTGTTGTGTTTGTTGCAAAAACATTCAAAAAAGACTTTTTCAATTCGATCGTTTTCGTTAGCCCAATTTAAAAGAGATTTGATTAATGCTCGTCCCACTCCTCTCCCCTGATGGTTGGGGTGAACACTGACACCAAATTCTCCGGTATGTCGATTTTTTATTTTTGTCATCGGCACAAAAAACAAAAGACCGATTATCTCTTCATTCATGGTCGCAACTAATGTAGTGGCTGACGAGTTGTTCAATGCTTTGCTTATCCAGGCTTTTTCGTCCTCAACCGAGATTGTATATTCTTCGGGAGTTGTCAGTACCTGGTCTGTCGATGCAAATAACAACTTAGAGTATTGAATAATTTTTTCGGCATCATTTTCATGAGGCTTTCTGATGAAAAAGGCAGTGCCATCCTTGGTGATGTGTTCGCTCATACAAGCTAAGATAAAACTTGAGTTTGACTTAGGCGAACTGCTGGCTATGGAAAAGACAAGAAGAGATTCAACCAATAAAGGTCAAACGCCTACTACACAAGTTGATTGATAGATCATTTCAATGTCATTTGTTTGTGGAGCCATTCTTCGGCCAGCTTTAGGTTCTCAAAGATTTCAATAAAGAACCCTCGTTTGCCAGCAACCTCTTTCCAGTAGTTGCCGAACTCCAGATTTTTTCCCTGAAATACGGCAGCGATAACCACGTTTCTCAAGTCAGGTTGAAGCACTTCATAGCGCTTTACAATGTTGAAGGCGTCATTCAGGTGGGCGTTGATCTCGAGTTTGCAATAATCTACCAGCAGATAGCGCGTCTTCGTCTCGAGAATCTTCGCATAGATCTGTGCGGCAGACTCTGCCATCGAGGCGAGGTTATCACGCTTACCATGACCAGTGACCAGCAAATATTTCTCCTTTAGTTCAAAAGATACGAGAGGCAAGTTCATTCGAATTTGAATAGAAAAAGGCAAGATAGTCGATCTTTCAAATTCTTAAAATTTAGTTTAGTAAGAAGCACGTTTTATGAGTGCTTCGCCTTCGTAGTGAGAACTGTACCCGACAGAAATCTCCGCTAGACTAAAATTCCATTACGGCTAAGCTCAGCTCGGAGTTGATCGGGAGATTGAAAATGGATACCCTTGATCCCTACGGCTTCACCTGCTAAAACATTGCGATGGTTATCGTCAATAAATATAGCTTTTGCCGGGTCAACCTGATAGCGCTCCAGCAGCAGCTGATAAAAATCGTGGAATGGCTTGCGCTTCTTTTCAATGCCTGAAACTACGATGCCTTCAAACCAATGGAGGAACTCGAAATTATCAAGTGCCCAAGGAAAAGTTTCCTCAGACCAGTTAGTGAGCGCGTATAACCGATATTTTTTTGAATCTCTAATGGCACTCAAAATAGAAACCGTATCTGCAATAGAGCCTTTGATAGTCTCTTGCCAGCGGCCGTACCATGCGCGGATAGGCACTTCATGCTCAGGAAATTTGTCAAGTAGTTCTTGGGTAGCTTCTTCAAAAGAGCGGCCTGCGTCCTGCTGCTCATTCCAATCCATGGTGCAAATGTTTTGCAAGAACCAGTCGATTTCTTCTTCGGTCTTAAAAATCTTGCGATAGAGATAACGCGGGTTCCAGTCGATGAGCACTCCACCCAAGTCAAAAATTATTGTATCAGTTTGCATTGTTAAAAAAGGGGTTTGAAAATTGTGCCGCTAGTTACAATTTTTTTCAATTCGATTCACCTGTTGTATTGCCGACCGGTTTCGTAGTGACTCAAATCGTAGCATCGGTTTGAAAAGACTTACCTTTATATGATGACAAAGTATTACGACCTCAGCGGAACCTATAAGGCATACAGCAATGACGGCAAGAATCTCTTCAGCGAATCGGGAGAGCATATCGGCTACTTCATGAATGGTTTTTTGTACAACCCAGGCGGAGCGGCTATTGGTCACGTACGAGATAAGAAGATATTGGATAAGAAAGGGCAGACGCTTTATTATACCGCTTGATTAGTTTTGAATGTGTTCACGAGAATTTTTTTTTTATTTGTTGAGAAACTCTTCGATTAATTCGGTTGCATTAAAACCTGGCCACTTACCATTATCCAACGATTCTATTGCGCCCAAATAAGCTCCATGTCCACCCGGGAATATTGCCAACTCGCTGTTTGGGATAACTCTATACATTTCTACGGCATGTTCTACACTGCCTGCATCATTATTCCCATTAATTACCAACGTTGGCGCTTTTATTGATTTCATCTGTTCGTCTGTCCAGCCCTTAAACACCTTCATTCTTTGTACGTCCTTATTAAACATAGTTAAAAGCCCTGCGTCACTATTATTTGCCTTTAAATATCCCTCTCTTAAAACCTGTGGCATCATGTCTAATGTTACACCAGCAAACCCGTCCCAAAACTGAGGAGCAACAGCATTTCTCTTATAAAAAGCCGAAGCCAGAATTATTCTGTTAACCAGGTGAGGGTGGCGCAGCGCTATCTCTATTGTTGTGTGGCCGCCATTACTAAATCCTAAAAAGTCAGCTTTTGTTATTTTAAGATTATGTAAGAGAGATGCAACATCGTCTGCATCTTGTTCAAATGTCAGGTCTGTGTGCCGGTCGTTGGTGTGTCCATGGGCTTGCAACTCGACTGCTATTAGCTGACGGTGGCTTGCCAGTGAGGGGATAATTTTACCAAAAGATGTCTCTATGGTAGAGCCGCCTCCATGGATTAAGACAAGCGGCTTTCCCTGCCCGTAAATCTCATAATACATCTTTAGCCCATTGACCTCAGAATATCCACTTTGAAAATTATTGCTTGTCATATTTTGTTACTTGTAAAAGGCAGTTCGCTCAATTGGAAAGAATTTCCGCGGTCAAAATACTAACCTTAACAGAAGATAGGAAGACATTAAATGCGAAAGGGTAAACGATTTATTACGCAAACCGACAAAAACGCAGTTTTGGTATTTTTGGGTCGATTTTGTAGGTCATGAGCAACTAATTTCCGCCGAGAGGTGTCCCGAAGATGCCTACCGCAAGTTCTAGCCAAACGAGGAGGAACACAGCCAGAATAACCAAGCAGATGACGATTCGGGATCTCACCTTTTTCACTTGACGCAGAACGAATTCACACGCCAGACCAGTGACGAGCAGCAAGAAACCGGCGACTATAAAATCGAGCATAGTCCACTTCACTTCATCGGTGAACTGCATTGCTACGAACAGGGCGAGCAATAGAAGTGCTATGGCGAGTAAAATGCCAATCAGTCTCTTGTTCTGTGAAATCATGAGGATGTTAACCTTGTGAATTTACAAATTGTTTTTACACCACGCGTTTCTCGAAAGTGCAGAGTAGGTTAAAGCTTCCTCACTAGGTTTAGTTTCATATACTCACAATTTCTGGTACATGATATAGGCATTGACTAACCCTAACGTACTGTGTTGAAAAGCCTCGGGGATTTCGCCAATGATTTTAAATCCGATCTCCTGCCACAAGCGCACTGCGCGTTCATTCGTTTTCACTACAATATTAAACTGCATCGCTTTGTAACCGAGTCTGCGTGCCTCGTCTAAAGAGAAACGTCCCATAGCACGGCCAACTCCTTTGCCATAGTTGCCGGGAAGCGTTGCATATCCTGCATTGACAATGTGCGAACCTAATCCCGGCTGGTTGTCTTGCATAAAGAAAGTTCCCACTACACGTCCGTCTTGAATTGCTGAATAGGTACGCTTTGTCTTTGCAAGCCAGTAGTCAAGCAACTCTTCTTTAGAAGAGGATGGTGAGTAGGCGAAGGCATCGCCTTTTTTGACAATCGTGTGAAGTATCTCTCCGATTTGGTCCTTGTCTTCGGGAAGGAATTTCCTGATTTCTAACATAACTCCGATTTATAGAGCCGAAAGATAATGTTGTTTATCCGCGGATGAGTTCAAGTGCCGTCAGCTTTTGCCGCTTGACGTAGTTTTTTTATCATTACTTAAACAATTGAGCCGTAGTAGTTCTGCGCGGTGGAGTGTCAAAAAAATCGTACAGAATTTCCATAAACCACTTGGTGCGATCGCTGTACACAAAGTGTGTGGTTCCGGGTAAAATGCAAAGTAGTGAGCCGGGGATGTTCTTGTGCATCTCCAACAGGTGCTCATTGCGAATGGCATCGCGGTCACCTCCCATGATCATAACATCTGCTTTTATCTTTTTCAGATCAGGTATTTTAATATTGGGCTGATCAACCAAAAGCTTGAATTGCTTGCTGCGAATGCTGTCGTTCTTAACTGTGGGCCACATTTTATCTAAAATGGGTACCAGTGCGGGGTCTATTGCTGTGGTATCGGGGCGTAAGTTGGGGCCTGAGGCCAAAAGCTTTTTTACTTTCTTCGGATAGTGGATGGCCATGAGCAAACCAACAATGCCGCCATCGCTGTGCCCCCAAATGTAAGCAGAGTCGATGTTGAGGTGATTTAATACGGCATTCACATCCGAGGCCATTTGTTCATAAGTGAGGTAGCCCTTGGGGCAATCGCTTTTTCCGTGACAGCGGCTATCGAAAGCGATAACTTTATAGTGTGCGGCAAAGTCGGGAATTAAATTGGCGCGACTACCAATGGAACCACCATTGCCATGCAGCAATACCATTGGCTTACCCTGACCATAGATTTCGTAATAAATTTTTACTCCATCGTGGTTGTAAAAGCTTCCGGATTTGGGGTTGTCACCATAGTTGGGTGATGTGGTTTGCTGTGCATGTAATGAACCAACGGAAAGAAGGGTGATGATAATGAATGTTTTGAATGACATGGAAAGTGTTTTAATCTTTTGACGCTCGTGGTGACTATTTCGTTCCACGAAATAAACGAAAAGAATTAAACTTTTAATTCTTCGTAGAGTCAGTGTTTTCAGGACTCTGCGTTTGGATTTATGTTTCCGTAAGAGCTCTTGAGGCGGTGAGCTGCGGAAAGGTGGCGGCAGCTTAAATTTTATTTTTTTAGATTTGGGCTCATTACAAATGAATCCACAATGATTAAGTATTCCTTTTTAATTATCACTTCTTTGATGAGTGAAATAGCATTTGCTCAAAGCGCTAAGGATTGGACAGAGCAAGGGATATCCAAAGCCGTTTTCAAGAACTGGAATGGCGCAATTGCAGATTTCGATGAAGCTATTAAACTCAATCCCAATTCGTCAGTAGCTTATAGAAATCGGGGATTGTGCAAGAGTAGGCTTGGGAAGATAAATGAAGCAATAGCTGATTATAATGAAGCTATCCGAATCAATCCAAAGTACAAAGATGCACTCAACGACCGAGGGGTTGCTAAAAGCGCCTTGAATGATTATGTGGGCGCGATAGCTGATTACTCTACAGTTATAAATGAAATAGATTCATCTTATAAGTTTACATTGAATAATAGAGGCTGGGCGTACATGCAATCGAACAAACCCCTTGAGGCGATCCATGACTTGAACTCTTCTATCAGATGTGATCCAAGATATGCATTAGCTTACTTCAATAGAGGGCTTCTTATGATTCGATCAAAAGCTTATGAAAAGGCCATCAAAGATTTCGACTTTGTGACAAAGTTTGAGCCTAACAACAACTCCGGTTTTGGAAACCTGGGGTATGCAAAGTATAAATTGAAAAGATACTCGGAAGCCTTTACTGACTTTTCCAAAGCAATAACTATTGACCCTAAGTTTACTTATGCTTACAACTTGCGCGCATATACAAACTACTATTTGCAGAAGCCGATGGACGCAATCAAGGATGTTAACATGGCCATAAAACTTCAACCAAAATTTGCTACATACTATGATTCCAGAGGAGAGTTATATTATATGATGGACAAACCCAAAAAAGCACTCACCGATCTGAATAAAGCTATAAAGCTAAATCCCAAGTATCGTCATTCATATATTTATCGTGCTCTGGTAAACATTCAGCTTAAAAATATCTCCTCTGCGAAAGAGGATTATAAAAAAGCTGTTGAATTACTTTCACCAAATGAAAATACTGAAAGTGATATAAAGGGGTACGACTTACTCAAACCACACTTGACTCTGCTAGGGGAGACTCAGCCAGCCGATTTGGCGTATGTAAAACCTGATTCGGCATACTACCCGATAACGAAGTTATGGTTTGAACCCACGCTACCTGCCCGTTCAAAGACAGATTCTCTAAAGGTCTATACTTTTGTTGAAAAATCTGCCGAGCCAGCGAGAGGAATGGAGGAATTTTACAGATTCATCGCTCAGAACATACATTATCCCGAAAACGCCAAAAAATCTGGCCAAATGGGAAAAGTGTTTGTGAAATTCATTGTGGAACCAACTGGCGACCTTTCCGACATTAAAGTAGTCAGAGGGATTAGTGATGAATTAAATCAAGAAGCCGTACGAGTTATTTCTTTGTGCCCCAAGTGGAAGCCAGGAACCCAAAAGGGAGTGGCCGTTAGACAAGCGTACACTCTCCCTATAACTTTTGAGTTAAAACGATAATCGGATCGAGTAACACACTACCGAAAACTCAATTCAAAAGTGCGAGCGTCGCGATAATAAGCATGAGCTTTCATAATTCTTCGTAGAGTCAGTGTTTTCAGGACTCTGCGTTTGGATTTATGTTTCCGTAAGAGCCCCCGATGGCGGTGAGCTGCGGAAAAGGTGTGAGCAACATTTAATACGCCGGGTCGGAAGACGTGACTGCACGAAAATGCTTCATAACCCTAGTCTTACCTTTGATGTCAATAAAATTATAAGAATCGTAATTGAAATAATTGTTCCGATGGGTAGATACCAGAGGGTCAAGAAGCAAACGGCTAAACCAAGTGCATACGTCCAAGTCTGGTTTGTCCATAGCCCGAATAGAAATGTCAGCCATAGAATTCCGAATATAATAAACATCGGTCCCAACCTGAAGACATCAATGTTAAGCTTGTAAAAAAGATTAGACCAGGGTCCGGGTTTGGCGGGCCCGATATATTTGCCGTTCAGGATTACGTAAATCCCGTCAGCCAGCATGAAGAGTCCATTTAATAGTCCTAAGAGTGTTACTATAATTTTCATGTTTCTTTTATCAATTGGTTTATGATGTCAAAATTAAAAAGCATTACCAAGCGTCAATCGAAGATAAATAAAATTGGAATTTTTATGACATCAGGTTTTGCAACCTGACGGGCACGGATGAGGAAGTCATGGCGGGTCGAATTGAGCCTTTGCATAGTTATTTAGTCGCTACCCAGCACATCGATCCTGACATACTACCTCAGAGACCGGATATCCCACATCTTTGACGTGATGTATCACATCAGACATCTGACGTGCGACATATTAGACATGATGTGCCACACATGAGATACTATTTACTACATCAGATGTCTGACGTCTTACATATTAGACGTGATGTGTTACGTCACGTCAAAGATTTAACACACATTAGACGTGATGAAGTACGTCACGTCTCCGATTGAACACATCGCGTCTCTGATGAGTTACATCACGTCTCTGATTGAACACATCACGTCTCCGATTGAACACAGCACGTCTCTGATGTGTTATATCACCTCTTCTTTATGCTACAATAGACATCTGATGTGACAAGCACAAGACTATAGAGTCTGTTCAACTGGTTATTGCTAACAATTTCTGTTCATATAATAACGCTACTAGTGGGTTTGATCATTGGTATAGTTATCCAACCAAAACATTGTGGCAATTACAAGCCTTAAAGCGGCCTCGCACTTAAAGCCGAAGGCCCGTAAAAATGATTGAATACACAAAAAATGGATGATATTCATTATCTGTACGTTCACTCGTGCAGTCAGGTCTTTCGACCTGACGAGATTTGAAGACTTGTTGCTTCACTATACCCACGTAACCAAATACTCTCCGGGTCCCATTGGGATATGGCAATACACTCGAGATTTTAAAACGCCCGGTCGGAACCTGACGGGCACTGGAAAACAACCCAAATACCTGTTTTAGGCTTCAAAAACCAAGTTTCTATATCTAATCCATCATTAATTAACTTAAAATAAAGTATTGCGAAAAGTTATTATCTCCCTTATTCAGACCTGCCTTTGTCGGTGTTCTTCACCGACAAATTTAGTAAAGGAGATTGTTGGTGAAGAACACCAACGATGGCAAAGGGGAGAGAAGATTACCTAATTTGTTTTAATCAGGGCTTGGATATAAGGAATCGTAATATGATTCAGGAAAGTTGACGAATCTTGGTTTATCGTTTTTAGGTAAAAAAAATTTTATTTTAAACGATGGTTTTGTGTCGTCTAAAAAAGAGAAGGTCAATTCAAATTTGAATTCTTCTCCATCAAGCCCAACGAATTTTGCACTAGTTATAAAATCACTATCAGTAATAATGTTTCGAAACAATTCTCTATTGACTAGTTCGGTCTTTTGAAAACCGTTGTTATCAGTTATATCAATTTTTAATTTGTAGTCTCTCCGTCTGATTTTATCCATTCTGGCTTTTCCATTTTTGGAATGGTCCAAAAAGTAGTTATGGTACAAATGTTCAATTGGAAGTATCGTGGTTGTCACCGTGTATCCAGTGACCTGAACGGTCTTAATAATTTCGCTACTGTCCGCTGGATAAAAATAAGTGGTATCAACAGGCGGGTTATATTTCTTGATAGAGTCCGAGGCTGTTGTATCAACGGATGAATCGACTTGCTTTTCCTTTGATTTGCAACTGAAAATAACTAACAGAATCGTAGCTAATAAATATTTCATTCTAATTGTTTGCGATCGTGAAATGCAATTTGTGAAAAAAATCATCACAGCTTGGAATTTAGATTGTTGGTCAGGCGACCAATAATAACCAAAGGGTGACTCTGCGGAGAAGGAGAGGGGTGAGTCAGGGGAAAAGTAAATTTACTTCCACGGCCAATTGACTGGGATCGCTATTACATCCGGAAATCTTTCACCTACTTTTGGATCAAGTACATCTGCTAGATATTTCTCCACCCCGCGCATTTGACTACTGCTTACTTGAGCCCAAATGACTTTTAGATTCGGATATGCAGTGATTTTGGTATCTCTTCGGTGTTCTGCGATTCGATTTTTTATGACTCCACTTCCTACCCGAACTGCAGTGCTATTCGACCAAATGATGTATACGCCCTCCAAATTATTAAATAAAGGATGATTCAAATTCAGGCTTTGGAAATCACACCACACATCTCCTAAGCACTTGGTCCAACTTAGATTTAGAGTCATCATTTGATTCCCTTTACAATTATTTCCTTTTCAAAAATTTCAATTAATTGTTTTTTCTGTAAACTGTCTATTTTGTAGATAGGTTCAGTCAATTTGTCAATCCAAAATTTAGTCATCGCTGAATCAATGGCTGCTTGCTCGTTTTTAGCAACGACAACTATGTAGAAACTTCTTTTGATTTTATTTTTTGATATTTTCAATAGCGACTCGTCATGGTATGGAATCGAAACAGAAAATTTAGACTCTCTTCGTAAATAAAGAGCCAGAACTGTGCCTGCTATAATGAACAGGGTAATTGTTAAATGAGCTTTAAATTTAGATTTCTCACTAAATTTTTCCTCAATGCTGGTCAGATTAGAACTGATGAGAATAAAAATTATATAGACAATGATAATGACCGGAGCCCATTCCTTTGAGTCATCAATTAGAACAATTAGTAGTCCTGCTGAAGTGTATACAACCTCAAGACTGACAAAAAAAACTGGCCTCCAATTGAATTTTGGTGCAGCGGGGGTTGTAGGGTCTTGATTTTGAAAAGCTTTTCTAACCCTAAAGTAACTGATGACGAAAACTACTATATACTGACATAAGTAGTAAAGAGTTATCGCATTCATATGTTTGACTCGATCTGTATTTGCAATATAGTTTAGAAAACGTTTCAACCAAAGAGAACATGGCCATCGGCCAAGGATAGCAGCGGTACCCCGCAGCTGGACGAGCATGTGTTGGCGCGAGGAGTATAGCAGATAGCCCGATGGCCTTGCGTTTCGCTTGGCCAGGCCGCATAACTCTAGTGTTTAAAATATTCAACACGATGTATAATATTATCAACAGGCAAAGTCTATTTTTGCACCCTTATGGCAAACGATCAAGAGAACCTGTTGAAAAAAGTGATTTCCCATGCCAAGGAGTATGGGTTTGTTTTTCCTTCGAGTGAAATTTATGACGGCCTCAGCGCTGTCTATGACTACGGGCAGAATGGCGTGGAATTGAAAAACAACATCAAGGAATACTGGTGGAAGTTTATGACGCAGATGCACGACAATATTGTGGGCATTGACGCGGCTATTTTTATGCACCCCACCGTGTGGAAGGCGAGCGGCCACGTGGATGCCTTCAACGACCCGATGATAGACAACAAAGACTCGAAGAAGCGCTACCGTGCCGATGTGCTGGTGGAGGATGCCATCGGCAAAATGGAAGAGAAGATCGAAAAGGAAATAGAGAAAGCTGCGAAGCGGTTTGGCGAGTCGTTTGATAAGAAGATGTTTTCGGAGACTAACCCACGTGTGCTGGAATACAAAAAGAAAGTAGACGAAGCCAACGAGCGACTGAAGAACGCGATGACCGGCAACGACATGGTGGCGATGAAGCAGTTGATCGTAGACCTGGAAATCAACGACCCGATCAGCGGCACAAAAAACTGGACAGACGTGCGGCAGTTTAACCTGATGTTCAGCACCGAGATGGGCTCGATTGCCGAAGATGCGAACAAGATTTATTTGCGCCCCGAGACTGCACAGGGAATTTTTGTGAACTTCCTGAATGTGCAAAAGACGGGCAGGATGAAAATTCCTTTTGGGATTGCCCAGATTGGTAAGGCTTTCAGAAACGAAATTGTAGCTCGTCAGTTTATTTTCCGCATGCGCGAATTTGAGCAGATGGAGATGCAATATTTTGTGAAGCCCGGAACGGAGATGGAAGCTTACGAATTTTGGAAAGCGAAGAGAATGAAGTGGCATCATGCATTAGGACTTGGGGCGGAGAACTATCGTTTTCATGATCACTTGAATCTGGCTCACTATGCCAATGCCGCCTGCGATATTCAGTTCAACTTCCCGATGGGCTTTAAAGAACTGGAAGGGATTCACAGTCGCACGGACTTTGACTTGAAGAGCCACGAGAAATTCTCTGGCAAGAAGCTTCAGTATTTTGATACCGAGTCGAACCAGAGTTATGTTCCTTATGTAGTCGAGACTTCGGTGGGACTCGATCGGTTGTTTCTTTCAATTTTATCGAATTCATACAAGGAAGAGAAACTCGTCCCGAAGAATATCGGGACCGATGGCGAAGAGGGCAATGAGCGTGTGGTGCTTTCTATTCCGGCTGCACTGGCTCCGTACAAGATTGCAGTGTTGCCGCTGGTGAAGAAAGATGGCCTCGACGAAAAAGCGAAGTCGGTGGTGGATCAGTTGAAATCTACTTTCCGTTGCTACTACGAAGAGAAAGATACGATTGGCAGAAGATACAGACGTATGGATGCGATTGGCACTCCTTATTGCATAACTATCGATCACCAAACGTTGCAAGACAATACCGTTACGCTCCGCGACAGAGATACCATGAAGCAGGAGCGAGTGGCGATTCAATCCCTAAAGGAGAAAATAGGAGAGTCTGTTTCGATGATAAAGTTGCTCCAGTCGATTTAACGGACTGATTGCTAATTCTCTTCTGTAAAAATTCCCTTGAAAAAGGGGAGGGAAGTTTCTGAATTGATATAAGCGCTTGCTGGCATTACTTTCCAGTCACATTCCAGTTGTTTTTAGTTTTAATTTTCATTAAAATCAGGGACAATTAAACAAGAGTCTCTTTGATAAACTCTGGTTTTGGAAATACTGCCCGGAAGGATTTATGGTGGGGTCGCCCGCTTGTAGTATTTCTTGGACTAGGCTCGTTTATCGTCTATGCCACGTGGGCCGCATTTCAGGGTCAGCATTATTTTCTTGGCAACTACCTCTCTCCGTTTTATTCCCCCGAAATCTTTGGAAGCTCACCGCACAATTGGTTTGGCGACAAGCCATTGTGGTGGCCTTTGGTATTGCCTTTCTCACCAGCGCTTTTGATTTTGTGGGCACCGGGCGGAATGCGCTTCACTTGCTATTATTATAGAGGAGCTTACTATAAGTCGTTTTGGGCCGATCCGCCCGCCTGTGGCGTAGGCGAGCCACGTAAAACGTATTGGGGAGAAAACTCCTTTCCGCTGATTCTTCAAAACGTACACCGTTACTTTTTATACCTCGCCATTCTATTCGTTTTCCTTCTTGCCTACGATGCATGGAAAGCGATGTGGTTTACCGATGCGGCAACAGGAAAGGAAATATTTGGCTTGGGCATCGGCACTTTTGTGCTGGCTATCAATGCTACACTGCTGGGTTGCTATACTTTCAGTTGTCATTCGTTTAGGCACTTAATAGGCGGTATCAAGGACAGGCTTTCTCAGGCGCCTGTGCGCAAAAAGCTCTATGACTGTGCGAGCTGCCTCAACCGGAAGCACATGAACTTTGCATGGTTCAGTTTATTCTGGGTTATGTTCTCCGATGTTTATGTAAGGTTATGCTCAATGGGAATCTGGACCGACTGGCGAATATTCTGAATGAGCACCTACGAAACATACAGCCACGATGTATTGGTGATTGGCTCTGGCGGAGCCGGGCTACGCGCTGCTATTGAAGCTTCTGCTGCCGGCGTCTCGGTAGGTATGGTTTGCCGTTCGCTGTTGGGCAAGGCACATACAGTAATGGCCGAAGGCGGAGTAGCAGCCTCCCTGGGCAATGTTGACGATCGTGATAATTGGAAAGTACACTTTGCCGACACCATGCGCGGTGGTCAATATCTCAACAACTGGCGGATGGTGGAACTCTTCACCAAAGAAGCACCCGATCGTGTGCGTGAATTAGAAGCGTGGGGAGCAGTGTTTGATAGAACAGCAGATGGAAGGATTCTGCAACGGAACTTTGGCGGTCATAAATATCCGCGGCTGGCACACGTGGGCGACCGCACGGGTTTGGAAATGATTCGCACACTGCAAGATCATGGCATCCATCAGGGAATAGATATTTATCAGGAATACACCATCGTAAGCCTTCTCAAAGACGGTGATCGCATTGCCGGCGCAATTGCCTACGACCGGGAGAAGGGGCTGTTTAAAATTTTTCATAGCAAAGCCGTGATCATCGCTACAGGCGGCATGGGCAAGATTTATAAAATATCGAGCAACAGCTGGGATTGCACTGGTGGCGGAATATCAATAGCGTACCATGCTGGTGCAGAACTGATCGATATGGAGTTTGTTCAGTTTCATCCTACCGGAATGGTCTGGCCTCCCAGCGTCCGCGGATTGCTCATCACCGAAGGTGTACGCGGAGAGGGTGGAGTGCTGCGCAATAGCAATGGCAAAAGATTTATGTTTGATGACATTCCCGAAAATTATAAGAATCAAACATCCAATAACGAAGAGGAGGGGTGGCGCTATACGCAAGGTGATAAGAATGCAAAACGTCCGCCGGAGTTGCTCACGCGCGACCACGTGGCGCGATGCATACGAAGGGAAATAAAAGAAGGACGTGGCTCACCTCATGGTGGCGTCTTCCTCGATATCGCGTGGATAAAGGAGAAAATCTCAAATGCACCTGAGCATATAAAAAAGAAGTTGCCGAGCATGTATCACCAGTTTAAAGAACTGGCCAACGTAGATATTACTAAAGAATCGATGGAGGTGGGGCCGACTACTCATTATATAATGGGTGGTATTCGTGTAGATGCCGACACGCAGATGACAACGGTGCCGGGGCTTTTTGCGGCTGGCGAATGTGCGGCAGGCCTTCATGGTGCAAACCGGCTAGGTGGCAACTCGCTATCTGACCTTCTGGTGTTTGGGAAGAGGGCGGGCGAATCGGCAGCACAGTACACTAAAACAAATCAAAAAGGAAAGCTGAGCGAAAAACAGATTGAAGAACTAAGTAAGGAAGCTTTGGACCCGTTTTCGCGCGAGGCAAACGCAGATAAAGAAAATCCTTTTCAGATTCAAAGTGACTTGCAGGAGATGATGCAAGACTTGGTGGGCATTGTGCGTACTGAAAAAGAGTTGATAGAAGCATTGAATAGATTAGAAGAACTGAAACGTCGCGCTGCAAAAGTGGCATGCGGTGGTAATCGTGGTTATAACCCAGGCTGGCATACGGCAATAGAACTGAAACACATGCTTACTGTGGCGGAAGCGATTGCAATGTCTGCACTTGAGCGCAAGGAAAGCCGGGGTGGACATTTTCGCGATGACTTCCCGGATAAGAGTGAGGAGTTGGGCAGTGTGAACCTTTCTATTTCGAAAGGAGAAAAAATGAAGCTGCAGCGAATACCAAAACAGAAATTAAGAGACGACTTGCAACAGATTGTGGAGGAGAATAAATAGTATTAGGCTTTGGGCAATAGGCATTAGGCAATAGACGCTGGTCAATAGAAGGTGGGTTACGATCAACTTATAACGATTAACTAACTTCAGCTAATGAACTGCAAATGAAAGTAACATTTCAAATATGGCGTTCTGATTCAAATGGTGGTCAACTGAAAGACTACCAAACAGAAATTACCGAAGGAATGGTCGTGCTTGATGCTGTTCACCAGATTCAGGCTGAGCACGTCAATGATCTGGCTGTTCGTTGGAATTGTAAAGCTGGCAAATGCGGATCGTGTTCTGCCGAAATCAATGGCAGGCCGAGACTTATGTGCATGACGCGAATGGATCAGGTGCCTGTGGATAAGCCTGTCACCATTCATCCGATGAAAGCCTTTCCGATAATCAAAGATTTAGTGACAGATGTTTCGGTTAACTACAGAGTAAAAAAGAGAATAAAGAAGTTCAAACCTCGTAAGCCTGACGCTGCCGATGGAACTTGGCGCATGGCGCAAAACGATATTGATCGGGTACAAGAGTTCCGCAAGTGCATTGAATGCTTTTTGTGTCAGGATGTTTGCCACGTGTTGCGCGAACATGATTTACACGAGAAATTTGCCGGTCCGCGGCACATGGTCTATACAGCCGCGCTGGAGATGCATCCGCTTGATGTTGAAGACCGCACCGAAGATTTAAAAAAGCAGGAGGGCATCGGCTTTTGTAATATCACAAAATGCTGCACCACCGTTTGCCCCGAAAAAATTACCATCACAGACAACGCCATCATTCCGTTAAAAGAACGGGTGGCCGACAGGTTCTATGATCCACTGTTCAGATTCTTCCGATTGTTTACCAAAAAGAATTAACACCATGACTACCCAAGAGACATTGACCGCCACTCAGTTTAAACTGAAACCACTTTCTAAAGAAGGAGTTGAAGCCGCCATCGCCAAGGCAGAACAATATCGATTGCTCAACCAGCCGGAGCTAGCCGAAAGTATTTGCCTCGATATTCAACGCATAGATCCCGACAACCAACGCGCGGCCGTTATTTTGTTGTTGGCACTGACAGATCAGTTTGGTCAGTCTTCATCCAAGGCGCGAACCGATGCCTTGAAATTGGCCAACACATTGAAAGATGAATATTCGCGACTGTATTACGCAGGCATTGTGCATGAGCGCCAAGGGAGCGCAGCACTTACATCGCGACTGCCAGGCGCTGAGTTTGATGCTTATGAATGGTATATGGAAGCGATGGAGTTGTATGAAAAAGCAGAAGGTGTCCACAAAGCATCTAACGATGATCCTATCTTGCGCTGGAATACCTGTGCCCGCCTTATCATGCAATACCATTTGAAACCACGCCCTTCGGAAGATCGCACGGCGATGCTGGAATAAAATGTACTGGCAATTGTAATTGGTACTTGCCAGAGCAACCTTTTCTTATGCTCGTTTGTCTCTAGATAAAATCCAATGAGACGAGTTTTATTCTTTGTACTACTGAATTGCGCTTTTGTTATGGAAGGACTTTCACAGCGGGATACCACAACGCGGTTTACATCCATTTCCCCTTCGGCAACAGCATTGATCCGGCTGAAGGCCAATACGACAATACCATTCGCCAAGGAAACAGCGGCTTTGCTGGACGAATCTGAGAATGGAGCTCAGCAAAAAGTTGATTTCCGAAAATTGATTCACTTCGAAAACAGGTATTGGAGCATCAACGAAATGCTTCACAAATATCCTTCTGACAATATTCTGGAATTTTCTTCGGGATATTCCTTCCGCGGATTGGACTTGTGTGTAGACCAAAACGTTCATGTTATTGATACCGACCTTCCTGACGTAATCAATTTAAAAAAGAAATTACAAGATAGCCTGATCAGGAAAGATCATCTCATCTTGAAAGGAGATATCAAGACAATGCCTTTAAATGTTTTTGATCTCGAAGCATTTCGCAACATCGTAAAATTGTTTCCGCAAGGTCCAGTGACGATTGTCAACGAAGGATTACTTCCTTATTTCAATCGGGAAGAAAAAGCTAAGCTATGCAGAATTATTCATCAAATATTGCAAGAGCGTGGCGGTTATTGGGTCACAGCCGACGTTTATGTGAAGGATAGCGTAAAGCACAAAGACGAATCTGCACAGGCAAGTAACTTTCGTAAAGAACACAAGCTGGACGAAAACCGATTTGAAAGTTATGAAGATGCTGAAGCCTTTTTTAAGAGCTGTGGACTGGAAGTGGTGCACAAAGAATCTTGGGCATTTGGCAAGCTCAGTTCACTTGAAACACTGAGCGAGGGAAGGAGAGCGGCAGTTATTCATAAGCTACAAAACGAAAAGCCCATCCGGCAGACATGGTGTTTGCAAAGAATAGCAACTCCGAAAATCAGAAATTAATCTTCGGAGTCTATTCTCGTTATGCAGTTGTTGCAATACCGATCTACTCTGCAATTCTCTCTTAGTACATATAATCAGGAGGAGCGATCTGTTGACTTCGCAAATACATTGTGGCTTGACCCCGATGATGTGTGATGTGATCGAGCGTTGCAAAGAAACCGGCCGTAGAGTTATCGGTAAGCTTTTCTGCTTCTAAAGTCTTTTGTAGTGAATCGTAGGATTGATTGAGGTAACTGATCACTTCCTTTTTATTCTTTTTAGATGCGGGCGGGTTCCAGTCAACTTTGTTTCCTTTTACAAAATTATTCTCCCACCATGCAATGCCATAAGCCAAGTGATCCATCAATTCCAAAAAGTTCCACCCTGCACCCTTTGGCTTGGCATCGTAAAGATTTTCTGGCATTGCTTCGGCAACAGTCAGTGTATAGACTCTGGAGTTTTCCAACGTTTTTAATAATGTGTGTTTCATGATTTTTTAATTATTTAATGAACAAAGCTAAATCCAACTCTCCCGTGAGACTTTAGAAATCTTGCTCATTTTAAAATAGAGACAGGGCTATTCTAAGCGGGTAAGAACGAAAACCCGTTTCGAGATCTGAAACCGGCAGGTGGTGTTTTGTACTTCTGACTAAATGAAGCTGTGAAGTGTTCAATGCTGTTGAAGCCGGAAGAGAATGCAATGTCTGCAACAGGCATTGAGGAGTTGCGAAGCAACAACTCGGCATTTTTCAATCGGGTAGATAGTAAATACTGATGCGGAGACGCTGCGGTGAATGTTTTGAAGATTCTGCTGAAATGAAATACACTAACATTGGCAAAGCCAGCGATTTCGTATAGCGAAATGTCGTCTGCGTAATGATGGGCAATGTATTCTTTTGCCCGCTCAATGGTAATGAGATGATTTTTCTTCAGTCTCATATTAATGCGAAAGTCTGGCTTGTAGTCGGTGATGTTGCTCAACACCTTGCTGACAACTTCCATTACAAGATTATCGATTTCTAATTTTCCTGCTGAATGCATTAAGATCAATCGCATAATAGCGAAATGCAGAAATTCGGTTTCGGTGTTTGTCTTTATAAGAGTAGAATGCAGATCGTTGTCTCTGAAAAAATTGAGTGACCCATATTGCTCTATCAGTTCCTGAAAGAACGAGAGTTTAAATTCAATGATGGTGCATTCATCAGGTACAGTGTGTACATGTGTAACCGTGTGCTCATATCCGGGCTTTGTAATGAGCACACATCCAGTATAAGAGTCAAGCGATTGACGAAAAACATTGAAAAGAAAATTTCCTTTACGGACAAAACTGATGCAAAAGGATTCGCCATACTCCGGTTTGGATGTACGGCAGTCAACACAACGGCATTTGAAGTCAAGAATGCGATAGAAATCTGATTCGTAAAGTGTATGAATGTCTGCCTCCATTCAAAAATAGGATATGCTTACTGAAATCTAATTGGCAATTACACCAGACCCGATCAATTCTTCACCATCATACCACGCTGCAAATTGCCCGGGAGTTATTCCCCGCTGTGGTTTATCAAAGATGATATACAATCCATTTTCTTTTTGATGGAGTGTACAGCCTTCTAACGGCTGACGGTAGCGAATGCGTGCTTGGGTGTTTCTGATTTCTCCGTTTTGCAATTTTAAATCTTCGCGCACCCAGTGTTCATCAGCTAGTGGAATGAACAGACCTTTTCTATATAGCCCGGGGTGATCTTCACCCATGCCGGTGTAAATAATATTTTTTTCAGTATCTGTGCCAATCACAAACAATGGCTTTTCAAATCCCCCGAGGTTCAACCCTCTCCGCTGCCCGATGGTATAATAATGAGCTCCATTATGATCGCCCACCACTTCACCCGATTTGGGGTCAAGAGAATAAGGTTGCGCGATATGAATTAAGTCATCCTGAGCCCATCCATTTTGAAAAACAGAAGAGCTGGCGGATACTTCAATTACCTTTCCTTTTTTTGTTTCCAGACGCTGCTGTAAAAAATCAGGCAGATGTACTTTGCCGATAAAGCATAATCCTTGTGAGTCTTTTTTCTCGGCTGTAGCCAATCCGGCTTTCTTGGCAATAGCCCGAACTTCAGGTTTTAATAATTCACCAACCGGGAACAATGCTTTCGAAAGTTGAGTCTGCGTCAGTTGGCACAAGAAATAACTTTGGTCTTTATTGGGATCTTTGCCGGCAAGCAGTCGATAAGCTTTTTTCTTATCGATTTCAATTTCTTCACGCCGTGCATAATGGCCTGTGGCAACAAAGTCTGCCCCCAGTTTTACAGCAGCATTTAAAAAGATATCAAACTTGATTTCGCGATTACAGAGAATATCGGGATTTGGAGTACGACCTGCTTTATATTCGGCGAACATGTAATCAACAATCCGCTCTTTATATTCATTGCTGAGATCAATCGCCTGAAACGGAATACCAAGATGTTGCGCTACGATCATGGCGTCATTGCTGTCATCAAGCCAAGGGCATTCATTGCTGATTGTAACGGAGTCGTCATGCCAATTTTTCATAAACATGCCGATCACGTCATAGCCTTGCTCTTTTAATAGATAAGCAGCTACACTTGAGTCTACACCTCCCGACAGGCCTACGACTACTCGTTTCACTCGAATTTGTTAATAGTTAATTTAGGAATCCAAAACGACTATCGTAACAATCAGTTAGTATCCAAAAGTTCACTTTGGCGCTACGATTATTCACTAATGCACAAAGTTACTATTAACAGCTTAACCCTTGGCAGCTAAAAGTTCATTTATGATCTGATTAAATCGCTCCCTGAATTGTTCGTAATAGATTCCGGTACCCGGTCCTTCAAAACCAGTGTGGATATATTTTACTTTTCCATCCTTACCAATGATGATCGTAGTGGGGAAGCCTAGTACTTTATTCAGCATTGGCAAGGTTTTCGAAGCTTTCTCGGTATCGTTTGTGCCGGCAATTACAAACTCGTACGGTATTTTCATTTTCTGTACAGCCTTTTTCACGCGCTCACTTGCGTACGCAAAATCATCTTTTCGTTCATAGGCAAGCCCGAGGATCTCTATGCCGCGGTTGTGGTTTTCATTATACCAGGGCACCAGAAATTTTGTTTCGTCCATGCAATTTGGACACCACGTTCCGAATATCTGAAGAATCAAAACTTTGTTTTTAAACTTCTCATCCGACGGGCTCACCAAATTTTTGTTGAGGTCAGGGAATTTGAAGTCGATCTTATCATAACCCTCTTTTAAATAAGTGAGCGATTCGGCATCGGGCATTTTTGCATTTTCATTTTTGATGCCTTTGAAGGATTCATACGAAAGCTTGCCGGCGTAATAATCACCTTTTAATGAGTCTCCTGATTTTGTTGCAATGAAAACGTAAGCATGATTGCCGTCAAAAGTGCTGAGCATGAGTTTGCCATCCACTACATTTCCTTCCAGGTAACGATAGTCGCCGGTAGGAGTTAGAAAACTTCCTGAGAGATGATTGCCGGTTTGTTCAACAATTCCCACGGAAGGAATAATTTTTCCTTTCGGTGTTTTAAATTCGATTTGATATTTGCCACCGAAGTCGGTTGTTTTTTCAGGTGAATTTTTAGCGAATCGATAATCGTCACCGAAGGTTGCTGAAAAGGGCTGATTGGCTTGTGGAGCATAATTTTTCACGAATGTGCCAGAAAGCTTGTCGCCATTAATCTTCGCACGGAGCTCAGCATCAAAAATATGGAGCACCATCTTCACCGAATCTCCAAAGACGGAAACTTCATCCAATAGGATTTTCTCAGGTCCGTTATTAAGGTACACCAGCAGACTATCGTTTCGCTTCGCAACGTCAAAGGTAAATGGCAGATCATGCCCTTGACAATCGATGACACCGCGCCAAATTCCAACTTTAAGTTCAGCGGGTTTTTCTTTGCAAGACACGATACCAGACAACAAAATCAGGGTGATCAATCGGTACATAAAATCAATTTTCGTTTTCAACGCAAAAATGCAATAAATGATTCTATTTTATTCGTTAATCGTTGGTAGTTATGTGAATGGTTAATGAGAATAGTTAATCGTTATCCGTTATTTGTTAATTGATTTGGTATCCAACTATTAATGAATAACTATTAACTTATAACGATGTTAGACGATCTAAAAGTCCTTGAGCTGGCTTCGGTCTTGGCCGGCCCTAGTGTGGGGCAGTTTTTTGCAGAACTTGGCGCTGAAGTCATAAAAATAGAAAACCCTAAAATTGGCGGAGATGTAACAAGGCTATGGAAAACCCCCGACGAGCCCACCGATGACCGCTCTGCGTATTTCTGCTCGTGCAACTGGGGAAAGAAATCTGTGGCGCTAGACTTGACGAATAAAAAAGATCTGGAGATTGTGAAAAAATTAGCTGCAAAGAGTGATATCGTTATTGCAAGCTACAAACCTGGCGATGCCGAGAAGCTGGGTGTATCTTACCAACAACTAAAAGCGAATAACGAACAATTAATTTACGGACAAATTACAGGATACGGCTCTGATGACGAACGTGTGGGTTATGATGCAGTGATTCAGGCGGAGGCTGGCTTCATGGATCTGAATGGCGAAAAAGACGGGCACGCTACCAAGATGCCTGTGGCGCTGATCGATGTGCTCGCTGCGCATCAGTTGAAAGAAGGATTGCTGCTTGCGTTACTAAAACGCGCGAAAACTAATGAAGGGAATTTTGTTGAGGTTTCATTGGTTCAAACAGCTGTATCATCTCTTGCAAACCAGGCAACAAATTGGCTGGTAGGAAAAAAATTACCACATCGGCAAGGCTCAGCCCACCCGAATATTGCACCGTATGGCGACTCCTTTGTAACCCAAGACAGCAAACGGATTTTATTAGCTGTAGGCAGTGACAAACAATTTGCGGAACTGATACAAATACTAGGCATAGGGCATGACGTAGTAGGCAACGAGTTTGCGAAGAATCAGCAACGAGTGGCGCACCGCAGAGAGTTGAATAAGCTATTGACTGAAAAAATCATGAACATTCAATCTTCAGTTTTGATAAAACAATTGCGAGCGAGAAAAATACCGGCAGGGTTTATTCAAAACTTAAAAGAGGTTTTTGAATTGCCACAAGCGGTGGAAACATTACTCAATAAAGGCGGAATGCAAGGTGTGAGAAATTATATTGGAAAGAATACCGAAGGGTGGAGGGATTCAGGATTACTGCCTCCACCTCATTTGGGTGAGCATACAGAGGAAGTGGTAAGAGAATTTGATATTCAATGAATTCGTTCTTGGTATCGACCTACATCAAATTATATTTGACTTAGCAACCACTTACAAACCGACTAACTATGATTAACTAAAATGAGCACACCTACTCTCACCCTCGACAAAATGTTGGGCATCGATTATCCGATTCTGGTTGCTCCCATGTTTTTAATATCCAATACCAAAATGATCAAGGCTGCGCTGGCCAACGGAGTGACTGCTGCTTTTCCTGCACTTAATTATAGAACCGATGCGGAGTTGCGTGCTGCCATTGCAGATATCAAAGCCGCGACTAACAAGCCATTTGGAGTTAACCTTATTGTAAACAAATCAAATCCAAAGTATAAACCACAACTCAAAACGCTTGCCGAGGTTGGCGTGAGTTATATCATTACCTCACTTGGCAGTCCGAGAGAAACTATTGAATTGTGTAAGCCGTTAGGTATAAAAGTTTTTTGCGATGTAGTCGATTTGAAGTATGCTAAAGTGGTGGAAGCCCTTGGTGCAGATGCTGTAATTGCTGTGAACAACAGAGCGGGCGGTCATGCAGGAAATATTTCTCCGCAACAATTGATTGAAGAGTTGCGCGCAAACTGTTCGCTGCCGGTAATTTCTGCCGGTGGTGTGGCACACGGAAAAGATATTAAACAAGCGATGAACTGGGGCGCAGCCGGCGTTTCGGTTGGTACCATTTTTATTGCCTGCAACGAGGCTGACATTTCTGCCGAGTATAAGCAAGCTATGATCGACTATGGTGAGAAAGACATAGTGCGCAGTACGAAGCTATCAGGTTCGGCACTTACGGTGATCAACACACCTTATGTACAACAGCTGGGCACGAAAGCCAATTTGCTCGAATGGATTTTGAATCATAATAAAACATTAAAGAAATATACCAAGATGATCATCGCCTGGCGTGGGATGAAAGCAGTTGAAAAAGCAGCCTTTGGGGCAACGTATAAAACAGTGTGGTGCGCTGGGCCTGCCATCGAACATGTGCAGAGTATTCGTGCTATGAGTGACATAGTGAGTGGACTTACAAAAGAATATAGAGAAGCTTAATTGGTTTTTTTGATGAGTAGTATTTTAGAAACCGAACGATTGACCCTTCGGCAGTTCGAGTTGGAGGATGCAAAGTTTATTATCGAACTCGTTAATTCACCTGGCTGGTTGGAGTTTATTGGCGACAGAAACATCAGGACGGAAGAAGCAGCGGTCAGCTATTTGCGAAACGGACCAATCAAGAGCTATCGGGAGAATGGATTTGGCTTGTGGATGGTTGAAATGAAAGACAGGACACCCATTGGCATGTGTGGCATCCTTAAAAGAGATAATCTGGAAAACCCCGATATTGGTTTTGCTTTTTTGCCTGAGTTTATGGAAATGGGTTATGCTTTTGAAATTGCAAGTGCAACAATCAACTATGCCAAAGACAAATTGAATTTGAAAACCATTTGTGCAATCACTGCTCCGGCCAACGAGAAATCAATAAGGCTTTTAGAAAAGACCGGACTTACATTTATAAAGACAATTTTTGCGCCAACTGATAATGAGGAGTTGTTACTTTTTAGTACCAGATAAGCGGATCGTTTATGGACCACCAGTCGATACTTTCAAACGTCGCCAGGCATATTCTACTTGATGAAAAAGAGATTGACTATTTCTTTTCATTATTGACTGAAAAGACCTTAAAGAAAAAAGACTATTTACTAAAAGCAGGCCAGCCCTGCACAACCATCAATTATGTTTACTCCGGAGCCTTGCGCGCTTTTCATCAGGACGATAGTGATAATGAAGTAACCATCATGTTTGCTGTTGCCGATTGGTGGATAACGGATATGGCTTGTTTTGTTTCTCAAATTCCTGCAATGACTTCTATCGAGGCTATTGATGACAGTTGTGTTTTACAGTTGGCGAAGGACGATCTCAATAAGCTATATATAAAGGTGCCCAAGTTCGAGCGATATTTTAGGATACTAATGCAGAACTCCTATGTAAGGGAGCAGTTAAGAACGCTGCAGAATTTGTCATCACCTGCCGAAGAGCGATACCTTAAGTTTCTGGAAAAGTATCCAGCCATGGCCAGACAGCTAACTCAAAAACAAATAGCCTCTTACCTGGGAATAACTCCGGAGTTCCTAAGTGCCGTCCGCAAGAAAATAAGCAAAGGCCTCATTTCTTAATCTGGCTTAAGTCGTTGCCGGTTTACTTCAAATAAATTTGCATTCTAAATTAGAATTTATGCTGATACTTATTGCAGGCCCGTATCGGGGAGGCACCAATGATGATCCTCAACTAATGGAGCAGAACTTGAGACACCTTGAATCAGTTGCATTGCCCATTTTTCGGTTGGGGCATGTTCCTATGATTGGCGAATGGGTTGCATTGCCATTGGTTCATCTTGCCGGCTCGATAAGACCAGGAGATGACATATGGAATGAAATACAATATCCAGTAGCGCACCGCCTTCTCGAAAAATGCGATGCCGTTCTTCGCCTTGAGGGTGCATCGACGGGTGCCGACAATGATGTGCGGATTGCGAAAGAAAGAGGGTTGCCCGTTTATTATAAAATAGAAGATATTCCGAAGCTGGTGTTATAAAGTAACAGTGACGCAAGACGGTCGATAACCATTTAGCAAGTCGGTTGCGATACATTAGTTTTTGTTGGCAAAAAAATAGCAACTAACTTTCAGGGATTCAACCCAGCCCATGAAAACTATAGTACGCGTCGCACTCTTCTCCTGTTTTTCATTATTTCTACAAACCGCTTTAGGTCAGAATGATTCAAAGGAAAGCGCTCTCCTTGCTGCCTTAAAAAAAGCGAACGGCGCAGAAGAAAAAGTCAACGCGTGCTACGAGCTTGCCGATTTGTATTTTGAAAGTGATCACAAGAAATCTGACTCCATTGCTTTTTTGGGGTTAACTATAGCAGAGGCTTCCCGCGATCGCCGGTTGATTGTATCAACTAATCTGAATAACGCTAATCGTTTCTTGCAAAAGGGCACTGAGAAATCTAATCTTCAGGAAGCATTGCAATTCGCTCAGAAAGCGCTTGTACTGAGCCGGGCTGATAAAGACCCTGAGTTGATTATCCGATGCTATAATTTTTTGGCGCGTATTCACAGAAATGACGGTGGAATTGTTGATGCTATTCAGGCCAATAAGGATGCTATTGCCTTGTTGCCCGAAATTCAAAATGATTCACTGAAAATAGTCACCTACAACAACTTTGGCTTGACCCTGCTCCACAAGAAGGACATGGTGAGCGCGTTCAAGGCTTACCTCGATGCCCTCACGATTGCCGAGCAGAGTAATAAGCCCGTGTTGCTTTTACTATGTTATGAAAAACTGGTTGATTTTTACCAGAGTCTTGGAGATTATGAGAAAGCCAAAGACTATGCTTTTAAGATTTTGAACGAGCACCTCCGCACGCAACAGAAAGTACAACCTATGTACGACTACTTCCGGATTGCCAATGTATATGCAGGCGCCAAGGATTATAAAATGGCTAACTTTTATTACGATAAATCAATGCATCTGGCAGATAGCTTAAAGGATCCTAATTATAAAATCAATGTGAAGCTGAGTATTGTCAACATGTATCTCAATAACAATCTATTCAGAGAAGGATATGATGTTATTAAAAAATCACCAGAGATTTTTGCATACATCCAGAAGATCGGCATGTCTTATGAGATCGATAAGGCCAACGGATACATCCAGATGAAACTCGGGCATTATGATAGTAGTATTTATTATTATCGTAAGGTTGAATCATTTTATAACACCAAGGCGGGGCCAATGCAGAGATACTTTTATTACACTCAGTATGCTATGCTGTGGAAAGAAATGAAACAATGGGATAAAGCGATTGCTTGCCAGCAGAAGGCCAAGGAGGCGATTGAAGGTATGGGTGATATTGAAAACCTGAGCGATGTAGTGCATTCATTAGATTCTCTTTATCTGTTCAAAGGTGATTTCACCACGGCCTATAGGTACCATCAGCAATACCAGACTCTTCGCGACAGCCTTCAAAAACTGAGTAAAGAAAAAGATCTTCAAAGTCTTGAAATTGATAATGAAAACAAGCGTAAAGAACGTGCGCAACTGCAGGCTGATGAAGACCTGCGCAGAAGACATAACCTTCAATATATGGCCATCACGGTTTCGATCGGAGGGATTTTTATTCTGCTGGTAGCAATTGGCTTGTTTAGGGTTTCGCCGGGTGTTGTAAAAGCAATGGGATTCTTTGCTTTTATTTTCCTTTTCGAATTTATTATCCTGATTGCCGATAACCAGATTCACCATTTAACTCATGGCGAACCCTGGAAGGTGTTATTGATTAAAATATTCCTTGTTGCTATTCTGCTTCCTTTCCATCATTGGCTTGAAGAAAAGGTAATTCATTATCTGATCGAAAAACGGTTGGTGATCACACAACAATTGCGAAAGATTATTCCAACACAGTCAAAGGAACGAACCTGATCAATAAGCGATTATCTTTTGACCGAGACCTCTCCGAAGGTAAATCTATTTACTTCTGGAGAGCCTTTTACGAAAACATCAGATTCACCGAACGTCACCAGCTTCAGATTTTCGGTAGCATTGACTTTAAGTTTGCTTTCGCCGTAAGTCGATGAGGCAATCTCGTCACTTTGAATGGCCTGTGTATCGATCTTGTTTTCTCCAAACAGTTTATATTTCTGCATCTCGACATTTCCGCCATTGATCTTTACATTATGTTGTCCGTAAAGCGAAGCTTTGAATTTAAATGCTTGAAGGGATGCCATAGTAATCGTGCATTCGCCGTAAGCGCTTAGCTTGAATTTCCTATTTTCCAGCGCCCCCTGCACATCTACCTCTTGTTCACCGCGCACTACCAGTTTCCCGATTTGATGGTAAGTAACGTAAGCTGTAATGCTCACATTTTTGTACGCGTTTTCTTTTTTTACCCAACCATCCATTTTTATACGGTTTTGTTTTTCGGTATACTTTGAGCCATCCAAGTAAATGTGGAGGGTTTTGTTTTTCACGACGACATTGATTTTAGAGGGATCAATGTTAGAGTAATTGATTCTTACTGATTCAGTTGCTCCTGGCACCATCACCAGATTAATTTTTGGGGAAACAATAATTTTTTTGAAAGGCTTAACATTCTTCTCCAGGCTTTGCGCGGAAAGAGAGGTGATTGATACACAGGTTATGACTGCAATTATCAGGGGTTTCATATTTTCTGTTTTATTCAAGACTCAGATCAACAGCCAAAGGTTGCATCTGAAATTGGGCTTGTTTGGGCTATTTAGACTCAGTTTTCCTTCCCAACCATAAAAGAGCATTGAGAATCAGCTGGTTTGTGGTCTCGTTGGCAAATTGAAACGATAGTTCCTTGTTGGTTTTATGTTCATAGTCAATGTCGTTGTGGCCCATGTTTATATAGACCATTTTGTAATTCTTATTGGTCCACACTACAGGATAAAATCCGCTATGCCAGATTTCGTGTGGCTTAGGCCCGGTACCTAGAGGAAAGCTGGAGGAATCAATTGAAAGCAGAATTTTGATGTCTGGGTTTTTTCGCAAATCTTTTTCCCAGCTATACCATTCGTTTGGTGAAGATTTGAATGTTTTCGGAAGCTGTTTTGTAATAGGATGCACGCTGTCTTCGACTCGTAGAATTGCTGAAGTTGGCTTCCAGGTATTTCCCTGGTACTGCCCGGCTCCGATAAATTGATTGTGATACCAATCCCAGGTTTGAGGATAGACCGACGGAGTAAGAGCAAATCCTGCAAAGTGAAAACCAATCCAGGCTCCGCCGGTTTCCATATACTTTTTGAATACTTCTCTTTGCTCAGGCAATTCTGGTCGGGTATCCAAGAAAATTACCACCTGATGGCGAGAAAGGAAGTCGGAGTTCAGATTGCTCCAGTCGTTGGTGGAATCATAAGTGAAGTTATTCTGGTTTGCAATTTTCGAAAACCACCGGTTAGCCTCGTGCACAAAGCTGATGTGAGCCAGATCCTTTTTGGCAGTGTAGAATGCAATTACTTTAAATTGCGTGGTTGCATTTTGCGTTTTGTCCGATCGGCAAAACCCGAAGCACAACAGGATCACTACTATTTTAAAAAATCGCAATAGCGAATTCATATAGTAAATATTGGCCTTCACAAGGTAATCAGACCTCTCGTATTGAAATAATCATCTTTGAGGAAATGAGGATGGATATATGTCTGGCTTTTAGTAATATTCATTTTTTAAAGCTTTAAAAGATTGCTATGACAACAATGAAGAATAGACTGGTAATGTCGGTTTTAATGGTTCTGTTATGCACTACCACGATATTATCTCAAGACCCCGGCAAGGCAAAATTTATAGACCGAGCCAATATGAATTTGCTGGTTAAACCCGGCGATAACTTTGTAGAATATGCCGGTGGCGTGTGGCTTAAAAATAATGCAATCCCTGCAAAGGAAACCACCTGGGGAAGTTTTAGCATTCTTCGCGATTTCAATGTGAAGGCATTGAAGAAAATTCTCGCCGATGCAGCTGCAGATACTAAAGCAGCACCAGGCTCGACTAAGAAAAGAGTTGCAGATTTTTATGAAGCGGCCATGGACTCAATCACAATAGAACGACTTGGTGCCGACCCGATCCGTGCTGACCTCAAACGGGTAAGCGAACTTACAGATAAACAACAAGTGCTCAATGAACTAATCTATCAGCGTTCGCAAGGAATAGGCTCATCACTTTTTGGCTTTTTTGTTGGTCAGGACAGGAAGCATCCAGACCGTATGGCCGTGCAATTAAGTCAGGGAGGAGCTTCACTTCCCGATCGTGATTATTACTTAAAGTCTGATGCGCGTACAAAGAAAATTCAGGCTGCATTTAATACCTACATCGTAACCTTGTTCACACTCACGGGTGTGGCCGAAGAGCAGGCGAAGAAAAATGCAGAAACAATTTTTGCGATGGAGAAAAAGCTGGCTAAGGCGCAGATGAGTCGCACCGAAATGAGAGATCCGGTTAAAACGTACAACAAGTTTTCCATTCCGGACTTTACAAAAACAACTCCGTCAATAGATTGGAAGTACTTTTTGACCAAACTGAATATCTCCGGCCAAGACAGTATTCTTGTTAATGTTCCCAAATTTTTTCCTGTAGCCGATAGCTTGTTCAAGAATGCACCGGTTGAGGATTGGAAGGTTTGTTTACAGTGGAGTTTGTTACGTTCGGCTGCACCTTATTTAAGTAAGGCATTTGTTGATGCTGAATTTGCTTACAACCAAGCTCTCTCCGGACAAAAAGTGCAGACACCACGCTGGCAGAAGGCTTCAAGCCTTACCGATGGAAATATTGGCGAGCTTCTTGGCCAACTATATGTAGAGCAATATTTCAAACCCGAAGCTAAGGCCCGCATGAAACAATTGATTGCAAACCTGATCAAAGCTTATGAAATCAGAATCAAGCAATTGGACTGGATGAGCGATGTGACAAAACAAAAAGCACTGGCGAAACTAAAAACATTTAACCCAAAGATTGCTTATCCCGACAAATGGAAAAATTATGATGGTCTTGAAATTACCAACAAGACTTTTCTTCAGAATGTGAGGAATTCAAACCATTGGGGTTTCAATGATATGATTAGCCAATTGGGTAAGCCAGTGGACCGCATGCGTTGGGGTATGACGCCTCCTACTGTAAATGCGTACTACAATCCGGTGATGAATGAAATTGTTTTTCCGGCAGGCATCCTGCAGTATCCTTTCTTTCATCCCGATGCTGATGATGCATTTAATTACGGTGGGATAGGAGCTGTGATTGGGCATGAAATCTCCCACGGATTCGATGACTCGGGAAGTCAGTACGATAAAGATGGCTCATTGAGAAACTGGTGGACTGTTGAGGATCGCAAACGATTCGATGAGAAAGCCAAACTATTGCAACAGCAGTTTGATGCCTACACCGTTCTAGACTCTTTGCATGTAAATGGTAAACTTACGCTCGGTGAAAACATCGGCGACTTGGGCGGATTGAATGCTGCGTACGAAGCTTTTAAAATGACAGCCCAGGGTAAGACAGATAAAAAGATTGATGGATTTACGCCGGATCAGCGCTTTTTCCTTGCGTGGGCTCAGGTGTGGAGAAGTAAGACTTTGCCTGATCGTTCGGCTCAATTGATTCTCGTCGATCCGCATTCACCTGGCGAGTACCGCGCTATAGGCGCACCAAGCAATATGGATGCTTGGTATAAGGCATTCAATATTCAGCCAGGAGATAAACTGTATAAAAAACCGGAAGACAGGATCAAGATCTGGTAACTTTTACTTTAGGTCTATTCCTTAGTCGGAATAGTGTTTAGCCGGTATTTAGAATATTCTCTGGCAACCTTTATCGTATCGTCAGATTCCAGATATAGTTTGTAATACGCGGCAGCTACTGATTTGTCTTTAAAATAGACATCGTAGTTTCGGGCCAAATGGTAGAGTAAGATCTTTGATTTGGAATTCTCATAGGCAGCCTGGTAATAATGGATTGCCTTTTTGTAATCCTTACTTTCCTCATAAGTGCGGGCTAATTGAGAATAGTATACACCAATGTTGTCGGAGATACCTTCATCGATAGCTAGATTCATCTCTTCGATTGCTTTTGAAAGCTGATTTAGCTCCCTGTAAGAGACACTCAGATAATAATGAATCCAGTCACCTTTTTGCTTTGTGTTTACCAAAAACTCCATGCAGGGAATTACTTTGGCATAGTCATCCAATTGAAAATAACTTACTCCCATTAGCCGAGCATAAACAGGTTGCGGATCATTTTTTATTAATATTTTATTGATGACGCTAATTACATTCTTGTATTTGTGCTGACCAAACAGAGATCTAGCACTTAGCAAAAGCAATGAAGGTTGAAGGCTGTCCAATTGCAGCCCTCGTTCTAGCAAGCTGTCAAGCGTTGTGAAATCTTCTGCTTCTAATAAAATATTTCCGAAGGCGGAATAAGATTCAATGTCTTTCGGGTTAAGCTGCAAAGCTTTCGTGTAAAGCACAGTGGCCATTGGCACGTCCACATTGGCAGCAAGTGAGGCATATTGTTTATAATAAAAACTGTTGAGGGAATCAATTGAGATCAGGCGCTCGTAACACTCTTGCGCCTCGAAGTAATCATTGTTTCTGGCATGAAGCTGGCCGAGTTGAATCAACGCGGTACGATTTATAGAATCCAGACTCAGAACCTTTTTATAGGATTGAATAGCAGATTTGTAATCGCCCAACCTGAAATAACAATGGCCGCGTTGCAGATAAACGCGAGTATCGGAAGTGTCCTGCGAATTGGATAGCAGTTGAAGGGCTTTTTCAAATTGAAAATCGCCAATCAAAGCATCGACTTCTTTGAAATCTTGAGCAGCTGCGACCAAACAAAAAAAGCTAGGGACGAAAACCAGGAATAGCTTCATAATAGTTTTTTATGAAAATTAAGAAATGACTTTCAAACTATTTAGCCAGAGATACTTCTATAGGCTATTCAACCCTCAATCAAACTTATATTATTGAGTTACCTCTAATTCAACCCGGGCGTTTTTGCGAGCATTGGGGCTGTTCTTGTCGTATAGTTGCTTGGTGCCGCCCCAGCCTTCGACTTCGATTCGAGCTTCGGCGATGCCCTGACTCACGAGCCAGTCCTTAATCACTTGTGCGCGTGCAGCAGACAATTCTTTAGCAGAACCGGTCTTTTCAATTCGATCAGCCGAAAGAGCAAAGAAATTTTTGCTTGGTCCGGCATAAACTATCTTTCTACGCCCATTGCTATTGGTATAGCCGTTAAGACGGATTTTCGTTGAAGGATTTTCCTGAAGCATTTCCAGCAAAGCCTGCAATTGGTCTGTGCTGGACGGAGTCATTATTGCAGCATCGTTGAAGAACGCGACTTTAGACAAAGTCACCTCCTGGCCCTTGTCCATCTTTTGCAGCGGGAAAATCAACTGGAAGTAGCTTCCAAACAATGTAACATTTTGCTGAATGGTGTCTTGTTCGGTGGTGTAATATCCAATCTCCATTTTCCAATCTCCATATCCAAATGCTGAAGCAACGAGAGAAAGTCGACCAGATTTTGTTCTTGGATCTGGAAGATTTAGATAACAATTACTTTTTACGGTAGTAAGAAGTTTAGATTTCTCGGCATCAAAGACTTTAACCTCCGCAGCTATAATCTTATTATCACGGTTACGGAAAACGCTAAGAAAGACAGGTGTATTGCCAAGGTGCTGAGGCCGGGTAATGGGTGTCATGGGAGGATTGTCGATATACTCGGTGACAAGGCTGGCGGTTAGTTCCCTTGCCGGACTTGCATCATTTTTTTTGACTTCTTCAAGTACAACAGGCTCACCTTCCTTGATTTCGCGGCCGTCTTTGATTTTAACTACCCAGGCAGTTGCAAACTCTGGCTTTTGTCGAGCATCGGTCATCGCCTTAACCGCGGCACTGTAGTTGTCAAAATCAAAAGTTTGAAGAAATACATAGATAAAATGCTTCCCTTTCTCCAGACCGTAACCGGATTGAAAGCCTTTCTTATTAAGTGATTCTGAGTAAAGCCGGGCCTCTTTTTCTTGCTTGTCGCTAAAGGTAGCGACTACAACGTGATAGCCATTGGCAATTGGTGTGACTTCGCTGGCCGCAGCCGGAAGCCAATTTGTCCCCAATGCAATAAGGATTGCAAGAATAGGTATTCTTTTCATAGAGTAAAGCCAATAATTTTTAGACATTCAAATTTAAACTATTTGAAGTTTAGTGACCAAATACAAAGTCCAGGTTTTGTTAACTGATCGTAAATCAGGTTCAATTAGCTTGTTCGCAACCTATATTTAGGCCTGTTTTGCTATTTTACTAAGCCAATTTTAAGGATTGTAAATGCTCAGGGCTACATGGAATGATTGGGGCTGAGGTTTCCTTAGTGCGGCTAGTGAAGGACAATATTCTGCTTGTATTGATAAAGACTCCTTCGAATGTGCCAACATAGTAGAGCAAAGTGTCATTACTCACTTTTTAACGAAGATGCCGGATTCATCAATGCAGCTTTAACAGACTGATAGCTTATTGTAAATACAGCTATCAAAAGGGCAATTAGCCCTGCAAAAATGAAAACCCATGGCCCTATCTCTATTCGATACGCAAAACCCTGCAGCCATTGATTCATCGCATACCAGGAAACAGGAGTGGCAATAATGATGGAGACCAAAACCAGTTTGATAAAGTCGTTTGACAGTAAAACAACAATATTGCGCATGTCTGCACCTAACACTTTTCGGATACCGATCTCTTTCGTTCGTTGCTCGGCCGTATATGTTGCCAGACCCAGCAGGCCCAGGCATGCGATTAATATTGCCAGGCAGGCGAATGTTGTAAACAACTTTCTAAAGATGAAATCAGAATGGTATTGACGATTAAAGTCATCGTCAAGAAAACTGTATAGAAATGGTCTGTGTGGTGCAAGCCGGCTCCAGATCTGTTTAACCTCTTGAATTGTCTCTGTGATATTTTCAGATTTTATTTTAAGTGTCAAGTACCTGCTCGCGTAAGGCTCCAGCGGTAAGGTTAAAGGTTCAATATTGCGATGCAACGAAACGTAGTTGAAATCTTTTACAACTCCGATCACTTCACCTGTTTTCCCCCATTGACTAAATTTTTTGCCAATGATATCAGCAGGATTTGTGTAACCGTATTGCTTTGCAGCAGCTTCGTTGAGAACCAGGGCATGACTGGAGTCGGACGGATGTTCTCTGGAATAGGATCTCCCGGCTACAAGCGTTAAACCAAAATGAGTAATGAAATCCATTCCAACCTGAAAAATAGGCTGACCCATCATCTTCATTTCGCCATCAGCAGTTTGTATTTCCGTTCCTGCATTAGGGAAATAGCTTCCTGGCACACTCCGGGAAAATGCGGCTGATAAAACAGAGGGATTGGACTCCATCTCAGTTTTCAATACTTCCGATTTTGCATTGACCGCTTCATCATAGTTATAATCCAAAACGAGCATGCGTTCTTTATCAAACCCAAGATTTTTATCAAGCAGTTGTTTCATTTGTGAATAGACGATGATCGTTCCTGCGATTAATGCAATGGAAAGGCTGAATTGAAAAACCACTAATCCTCGTCTCAAATTAACTCCGCCGGTGTTTGATTTTGTGATTCCTTTTAAAACCAATGCAGGCCTAAAGCCAGACAAGACCAAGGCCGGATATGAACCCGCTGCAAGACCAATGAGCAACATGGCTCCGGTAACAAAAGAAATCGCCCGCCAGTTGATGAAATGCTGAATTACAAACTCTTTTCCCGTAAGGTTATTCATATTTGGTAAGGCGATCGAAATAATAATTATCGCAACAATCATTGACAAGAAGACTATCATCAAGGATTCGCCTAAAAATTGAAAAATCAAACTGCCCCGATCAGCACCGATCGATTTTCGGATTCCAACCTCTTTTCCACGCTCCATTGATCTGGCCGTGGACAGGTTCATGAAGTTGATCATGGCAATGACAAGTATAAATATGCCTATGATGGAGAACACATAGATATTGGGTAGGCTACCGGTTTCTCCCGGTTGTCTCTCTGCCGAAGTTCTCAAGTAGACATCTTTCAGCGGCTCAATTACAATCGTATAAGTTGACTTAGGGTCATCCTGCTGCCTCAAGAGGAACGCTGGAATTTTCTTTTTGAAAGTAGACTCATTGAACTGTTCCTTTACAAGGAAATAGGTATAAAAATCCACGTAGCCCCACATATTAAATATATCTGGTCTGGATTTTTTGAATGTGCTCATCGAGAGTAATGCATTGAAACGAAAGTGTGAATTTGACGGTACGTCTTTTATTACACCAGTCACAGTATATTCGCCGGCATTTGATCTTCCGGCCGATTCGCTACCCTTCAAAGACTTACCGAGTGGATCTTTATCGCCGAAGTATTTTCTGGCCGTACTTTCTGTCAGGACAATGCTGTAAGGAGCTATTAAAGCTGTCTTGGGATCACCTTGTAATAAAGGCCAACTGAATATATCAAAGGCAGTGGAGTCCATAAAGAAAACTCCGTCCTCCTGATAGGTTTTATCTCCATAGCTAAGCAAAATGTCCGACCTGCCGGAAAACTGAACTACTTTATCAATCTCAGGAAAATCGTGACTAAGAGCAGGACCAATTGGGGCATTTCCCCAAACCCAAAATGGATTGGCTTTTGCTTCTTTTTGCGAATCACCTGCGGATTTGGATCCATGAGTTACCCGGTAGATCCGGTTTCCTTTTTCATGATAATTATCATAAGACAGTTCATCCTGCACAAACATAAAAATCAGAAAGCAACACGCAATTCCTAGTCCAAGTCCAAAAATATTAATGATTGAATAGGCTTTCTTTTTGAGCAGATTTCTCCAGGCAATTTTGTAGTAGTTTTTGAAAATGGCGTATTGATTAAAAGTGGAGGACTGTTTTAGATTCTTCAACAAGATTGGTCTGAGCAGCCTGAGCATTTCCCAGGTATAAATTCTCTTTGCTTTCCTCAACGATAGTTGCTCAACATTATTAAGGAAGATTTCCTCCATATCGCCTTCTATCTCTTCCAGGTATTCTTTCTTCAAGAAGAATTGCAAGACCTTCAAAGGCCATTTGGGTGGAGTGACTGGATCAGCTTGAGTCATATCACTTCAGTACATAAGATAGTTTAGTCTCAAAAGTTATGGGGATTGCACTCCAAAGGCCCGCTCTTATGTCTTTCATCTCCGCAAGAACTTTATGAGCATAAGAAGTCGTAGAATATATACGCTTGCGTTTGCCTCCTCTTTTCATAGTGGCTTCTCCAAACTCGGAAGTGAGAAATCCCTTTTCTTCCATGCGCTTGAGCGCTGATTGTATCGACCCTACACTCAGCTTTTCTTTCAGTCGTTCCTCAAGCTCGTGCTTGATTTCAACTCCATAAGCCTCTTTTTGTAAAATGGCTACGGTGAGTAATACCAGTTCTTCAAACTCACCAAGTTTTGTTTTCTTCATACATATTATTCGTAATTGCAGTTAATATACGAAAAGCCCTTGAGAAAGTTCAAGTAGACTGGGTAATTGTCTGGTTCTAGAGTTTAAAAGAGTGGTCGTCTGCGGCTAAGGACAGTCTATCTGACTCCACTTAAGATCAATTTTGCCTATACGAAATATGTAACTTCTTTCAAGAGTTATACAATACTAATCAGCGCAAACGTGATCTATTTTGTTGCGCAAATAAACCAATGAAACCATGAAGCCTACAACTGGAAAAACTGAAGAAGTTCTTAATAAGCTTTTGAGAATTAATAACGATCGCGTTGATTACTATCAAAAAGCTTCAAAAAAAACGGATGAGCTGAATTTGAAAACGGCTCTCAACAACATGGCTGTTGAAAGTGAGAAGAATGTATCGGCGCTGGCCCGTGAAATAACGAAATCGGGCAATGAACCCTTTGAGAGTGGTTTGACTTCGAGGAGTACTTTTTATCACTTACGAATGAAAATGAAATCGCTATTTACCGGCAGCGGTAGTCAAGCCATCCTTGACTCTTGTGCACCAGGGGAGAACACTATCCAAACAGCTTATCGGGTTGCCATTTCTTCTAATGATCTCACAATGCAAGCCAGACAATTGGTGCGCAACCAACAAGCAGCTTTGAAAGCTTTATATGACATTTTGATAACCGTCAAACACACTCCGGTACTCGTGCCCATAATCTTCTGACTGATCAATATTTATTAAGTGATGGAATAATTCTTTTGATCACGATTAATCATCCAATCCAAATACCCAATTATCCAGTGAGCTTCACCGCAATGATTCTACCTTGTTTGTCTTGAACAAAGATGCAGTAAGTTCGAGTGAACGAATTTTTGCATTTACGTCGAATACGTGTGTTGTCACCATAATCTCGTTGACACCTGTATTTTCGGCAAATGATGTTAATTCTGTTGCAAGCGTATTCGTGCTTCCTACAAATGAATAATAGAACATTTGGTTTACAGCTGCACGTTCATCAGGACTCCATAGCTGCTCCATGTTATCCGTTGGAGGTGCCAGCGGTTTTCTGTTGTTGCGAATTAATCCAAGTACTAACTGATAGGCTGATGTTGCTATGTACTGAGCGTCTTTATCCGTATTTGCTGCGATTACATTCACGCAAGCCATTGTGTAGGGTTCTTTTAGAAAAGAAGAGGGTTTGAACGATGAATGATAAATCTGAAGTGCAGGGAATAATTGAGCAGGAGCAAAGTGAGAAGCGAAAGCAAATGGCAATCCGAGCATGGCAGCAAGTTGCGCGCTGAATGTACTAGAACCCAACAGCCATACAGGTACGTTTGTCCCCACACCCGGAATGGCTCTCACCTTTCCTTGTTTGTCCGCTGGTCCCAAATACTGTAGAAGTTCATTAACATCGTTGGGAAACGCGTCAACGTCGCTATTTAAATTTCTTCGTAATGCAAACGCCGTTGCCTGATCAGTTCCAGGAGCCCGGCCTAGGCCCAAGTCAATGCGGCCTGGATACAAGGATTCAAGTGTACCAAATTGCTCGGCGATAATAAGCGGTGCATGATTGGGCAACATTATGCCGCCAGAACCCACCCGGATTGTCGAAGTGCCTTGAGCAACATAACCGATGAGAAGGGCAGTAGCAGCCGAAGCAATACTTTCCATGTTATGGTGTTCTGCAAACCAGTAACGTTTGTAACCAAAACTCTCAGCGTGCCGGGCAAAAGTAAGACTCCTTTTGAAGGCATCTCCCGCCGACTGATCACCCTGAATAAGATTGGCAAGATCAAGAAAGGATACAGGAATGGCTTTAAGATTTTTTTTCATGTCAGATAACGGATGTCTCCAAGTATAGAAGTTGAAGTCGATTTTCTATACTCAACATAGTCGCTTCGGAAGGAGTTCAATTATTATCAAATCGGGCGTGCACACCGATTCTGTACCTAGTTGAAAATGCATGAAGGTTTCAGGTTCGAATCTCGTCGTGATCATATTCAATTTTGAAAATCTCAAATCTGAGAATGAAGGTTGACCTTGTTCTGCGACTAGCGGTCTGCTTTACCTTGGTTGTGTCTACTTAATACGAGAAACCAGAATTTACCTTACAAATGACATTTTTTTGACCAAAAAAGCAAAAAAGTGGTTCAAAGTGGTTGGAAGTGGTTGGAAATTACCTAAGTTTGCTTAGGAGAAAAAGACAACCACTACAGTCTATGACTTTCTTCACTAGTGAATATGAGTGTAAACTTGATGCCAAAGGCAGACTCGTGCTGCCTTCGCGGATCAAATCCCAGCTGCCCGAAGACAGCCAGGAATTGGTCATTCGCAGGGGTTTTGAGCAATGCCTCATTATTTACCCATTAGTGGAGTTCAAAAAGGTTTTCTCAAAAATTTCGGGTTTAAATGAGTTCAACGAAGAGTACCGCAAACTCCAGCGCAACTTTTTGTCGGGCGTGGTATCAGCAGAATTGGACGGCAACGGCCGATTTTTAATACCTAAAAACATGCTGACTTACGCTCAAATCGACAAAGAGGCGATTTTGGTAGGCACCGGAAGCAAAGTTGAAGTTTGGAACCCGGCTATTTATGAGAAACATATCATTCAAGACCCAAGTGAGCTGTCGAAACTGGCCGAGAAGTACCTCAACGAGTAATGAATAGGGGCGTGTATCACAAGCCCGTCATGCTTAGCGAGTGCATTGAAGCACTAAACATCAACCCTGAAGGCATCTATGTCGATGCCACTTTCGGTGGTGGAGGCCACAGCATGGCGCTATTGGAGAAGTTGAAAGGCGGGAGATTGATTGGGTTTGATCAGGATGAGGACGCAAAGAAGGAAGCGGAAAAAATACAACATCGTTCTTTTACATTTTGTCAGGCGAACTTCAGATACATGAAGCAGTATTTGAAGTTGCACGGAGTTGATAAAGTCAATGGCATTCTCGCCGACTTGGGTATTTCATCGCACCAGATCGATTCGGCAGAACGCGGGTTTTCTACCCGTTATGACGGACCCCTGGATATGCGCATGGACCGCAAGGCGAAGACTACTGCGGCAAAAATTTTGAACACTTATAGCGAAGCTGAGCTGCACAAGATTTTTGGAATGTATGGGGAGTTGAAAAATGCAAAGACAGCGGCCAAGACAATTGTTTTGGCAAGAAAGGCGAAGACATTGGAGACCACACTTGACTTGAAGACAGTACTACACTCCATCACCCCGCGGGGCAAGGAGAATAAATATTTCGCCCAGGTGTTTCAGGCGTTGCGAATCGAGGTAAACCAAGAGATGCAAGCGCTTGAAGATTTTTTGCACCAATGTGGCGAAGTGATGGAAAAAGGAGGGCGGCTGGTGGTGATGAGCTATCATTCGCTGGAAGACCGGATGGTAAAGAACTATCTCAACACCGGCAAAATGTTTGGCGAAGTGGAGAAAGACTTTTTTGGCAATAAAATAAAACCCTTTGAAGCCATAACGCGAAAACCGGTGGAAGCTTCAGAAGCGGAAGTAGAAGAAAATAACAGGGCTCGGAGCGCAAAGTTGAGAATAGCAGAAAAGAGTTAGAAGTTAATAGTTATTAGGATGGCATACAGTAAAACGATTAACGGATAGAGAACATGGATAACAAATTCAAGATAGAACCAGAACGGGGCAACGAAGCGAGAGTAAAATCTTCTTCAGACGGGAAGAGTGCGTTTTCGGGTTTAGAAAAAAAATTGAAACTGGAAACTTATTTCGAAGAAGGATTCCCTGTTCAATATCTTCCAAAAATCTTGTTTGTGGTCTTTATAGGTCTACTCTACATCAGCAATACTCATTATGCCGATAAAACGACACGAGCTATTGAGAAAGCACAAAACGAAGTTGAAGATCTGCGCGCGGATTTTACTACGCTCAAGGCAGATGTGATGTTTGCCAGTAAGCAGAGCGAAGTAGCACGTAGAGTGAAAACCATGGGATTGGAGGAGAGTTTGAAACCACCATTTAAAATAGTAGTAGAAAAAGGTGAATATTAAGAAGTCTATATTATTAAGAGTACGAATCGCCTTTTTGGGCATATTGATTTTTGCTGTTTGTGTAGCGGCAAAGGTTGGACACATTCAACTGGTTGAGGGTACTAAGTGGGCGAAGATGGCCGAGGAGATCATGTTCGATTACAAAAAAGTGCCGGCAACCCGTGGAAATATTTATTCTGACAATGGGAGCTTGCTTGCCACTTCGTTACCATTTTATAAAGTGGCTATGGACCCCACGTTACCCAAAGAGGATGTATTCAAAAAAGGAGTTGACTCGCTCGCGTACCAACTTTCTAAGTTTTATAAAGACAAGTCTGCCAAGGAATACAAAGAGATGCTGAAAGACGCTCGCGAATCCGGCAAGCAGTACATAACGATCAATCGCAAGCAGATCAATTATCAATCGAAAAAGGAAATGGCTTCGTGGCCCATCTTCCGTGAAGGCCGATATAAAGGTGGAGTTATCTATGAGAAAATGGATGTGCGCTACAGGCCGTTCTCTAATCTGAGCCGGAGAACTGTTGGCTATGTTAATGAGGATGGCGTTGGTGTAGGTCTTGAGTATAGTTTCAAAGATGCTTTGGGCGGACAAAACGGTGAAGCGTTGTTTCAAAAAATCGCTGGTGGCACCTGGAAACCCGTGTTTGACGGTAACAATATCAGAGCCGTGGATGGATTAGATATCCAAACTACACTTGATATTAATTTACAAGACGTGGCTGAAACATCTCTTCACAAAGCCATGCAGCAACACGATGCCGATGAAGGAACAGTAATAGTAATGGAAGTAAAAACTGGCCACATCAAAGCTATTTCCAATCTGAGTGTAGATGAAGACGGTGGCTACTCTGAGAAATTCAATCATGCTGTAGCCGGATCGTTTGAGCCTGGTTCTACTTTCAAATTGGTAACGATGATGGCATTGCTTGAAGACACCAACATCAAACTGACCGACAGCATTAACACAGGCAAAGGCGAGTTTACTTTTTATAATAAGAAAGTTCGTGACCACGATGAAGGCGGCTATGGACGAATTTCAATTAAAGAAGCATTTGAAAAGTCTTCCAACATTGCGATGGCCAAACTACTCGACAAGTATTTTGGAACACGTCCTGAAAAATTTCTCACGTATGTGGATGCATTGAAATTATCTAAGCCATTGGGTTTACAGATTGCCGGTGAATCATACCCGAAAATCACCAGACCTAAAGATAAAAACTGGAGTGGTATCACGTTGCCCTGGATGGCATACGGGTATGGTTTTGAGATTTCGCCGTTACATACGCTTGCCTTGTACAATGCTGTAGCCAACGATGGCACGATGATCAAACCGGTATTTGTTACTTCAATAACTCAGGCTGAAAACACAGTTCAAAAATTTGAAACAGAAACAATGGTTTCAAAAATCTGTTCTACAAAAACCCTGAATCAACTTAAGCTTCTGCTCGAAGGCGTTGTGGACCACGGCACAGCAAAAAATATTAAAAATTCATATTACAGAATTGCCGGTAAGACAGGCACAGCGCAGATTTTGAAAGACGGTCATTACGAAAAAAAATACATCACTTCTTTTGTCGGGTATTTTCCCGCACATGCACCCAAGTATTCGGCCATTGTGTTAATCAAAAACCCGAAAGGAATTTATCAGTATGGAAGCAGTGTTGCGAGCCCGGTGTTCAAAGACATTGCTGATAATATCTATTCGCGTGACATAAATCTTCACGTGGCCATGGAGCAAAAGAAAGTCACTGAGCCCGGAGTTTTTCCAACGGTTCGTGCCGGTAAACAGGAAGAGATCACAATGCTGAATAATGAACTCGGAGTTTCTACTCATACGGCCACGGAGGATGAATGGGTTAGGGCATCAAAAAATGTGAACTCCATCATGCTGAAGAAAAATGTGGTGGTGAAAGACCTGGTTCCAAATGTCACCGGGATGACTTTTCGTGATGCCATATATCTATTAGAGAAGTCGGGCTTGCGCGTGTATTATGGTGGAAAAGGTCGCGTGGCAGAGCAATCACTTAGTCCGGGCACGAGAATTTCTAAGGGCAGCAGGATTTATTTAAAACTAAGCTGATGGCGGCACTACGCGACATATTATATAGAGTAAATATCACGGCCACCTCAGGGGATATGAATGTGAATGTAACAGGTGTTGCTTTTGATTCACGAAAAGTTAAGCCTGGCTTTTTATTCATCGCCATTAAAGGGTTACAAACAGACGGACACGAATTTATAGAGAAGGCCGCGAGCAGCGGAGCAAGTGTTATCATTTGCGAAAGATTGCCAGAAACAATTTCTGACAAGATTACTTTCATTACAGTGAAAGGAACAGCAAAAGCACTTGGTATCATCGCTTCTAATTTTTACGGCAACCCTTCTCAGAAAATAAAACTCATTGGAGTAACCGGTACTAATGGCAAGACTACCGTGGTTACTCTACTGTTTAAACTTTTTACATCGCTCAATTATAAAGCGGGAATGTTGTCCACAGTTGTGAATAGAATTGTTGACAAAGACATTATTGCCACGCACACCACACCCGATCCAATTAAGATCAATGAGTTGTTGGTGCAAATGATTGAGGCTGGCTGCACACATTGTTTTATGGAAGTGAGTTCGCATGCTGTTGATCAGGGACGCATTGAAGGGCTTCACTTCACCGGCGCATTGTTTACCAATATAACTCATGATCATCTTGATTATCACCACACGTTCGAAAGCTACATCCGGGCGAAGAAAGGATTCTTCGATGGGCTTTCTTCAGATGCGTTTGCCTTGGTGAATATTGATGATAAACGCGGAATGGTAATGTTGCAGAATTGCAAAGCAAAAAAGAAAACGTACGGCCTCAAAAAAATGGCCGACTTCAAAGCGAAGATCATAACCAATTCAATGATAGGGTTGGAGCTTGAGGTAGGCGATAAAAATGTTTGGTTCAAATTGATTGGCGACTTTAACGCATACAATCTTTTGGCAGTTTATGGAGCAGCTTGTTTGTTAGGAGAAGATCCGGAATTGTTGCTGATGAAATTGTCTTCGCTCACTGGTGCAAACGGAAGGTTTGAGCTCATTAGGCCGGGATCTAAGTTCACGGCTATTGTAGATTATGCACATACACCAGATGCGTTGAAAAATGTACTCGAAACAATCCAGCACTTTCGAACTGGCACTGAACAAGTGATCTCAATTGTAGGATGCGGTGGTGACCGCGATAAAACGAAAAGGCCATTGATGGCAGCAATCGCGTGCAAGTATTCTAATAAGGTGATTTTCACTTCAGATAATCCCCGCAGCGAAGATCCGATGGAGATCATCAGAGAAATGCAAAAAGGTGTCGGACCTAGTGAGGCGAAGAAAACTTTAGTGATGGCCGATAGAGAAGAAGCCATAAAGACGGCTTGTATGTTGGCTAAAGAAAAAGATATAATTCTGGTGGCAGGAAAAGGGCATGAAAACTATCAGGAGATAAAAGGTGTGAAATATCCTTTCGATGATAAAGAAGTTTTAGAACGGATGCTGAAAATGTTTGGGAGTAATTAACCAATTATCAATTGTACAATTAGTCAATGAGAAATTATACTGATAACCCTATAGTGAAGATGACCTTTGAGTTTGCACTTGAGATAATGGAGTTTTCAGAAGCACTTCGCGCGCAAAAACGATTCGCTTTTTCAGATCAAATATTGAGATCAGGTTGCTCCATTGGTGCGAATGTTAGGGAAGCTCAGGGAGCCGAAAGTCGAGCGGACTTTATTCATAAGATGAAAATTGCATTGAAAGAGGCAGAGGAGTCCGAATACTGGTTAGAATTATGTGATTTCGCAAAGAGTTATCAAAAACCCGGAAAGCTTTTGAATGATATTGAAAGTATTTTAAAAGTTTTAAACAAAATTATTTCAACAACTAAAGCAAAGGCGAAATCGGCTAATCATTTAATTGGCTAATTGAGAATTATGCTGTATTATTTATTCAACTATATCGACAAAAATTTTAACCTGCCCGGTGCCGGATTGTTTCAATACATTTCCTTCCGTGCCGGTGTAGCGGCCGTACTTTCGCTTTTGATCACCATCACGTTTGGTAATAAGTTGATTTCTTTTTTAAGAAGAAAGCAAGTAGGCGAAGACATTCGCGATTTAGGGTTAGAAGGTCAGATGCAGAAAAAGGGAACACCAACAATGGGCGGACTCATTATTATAGCCGCAATTCTCATTCCTACTTTATTAATGGCAAAACTCGATAACGTATATGTTATCCTGTTGATCGCAACTACAGTTTGGTTAGGTACTATTGGATTTCTTGATGACTATATAAAGGTGTTTAAGAAAAATAAGGAAGGACTCGCAGGACGATTTAAGATTGTAGGTCAGGTGACAATCGGGTTGATTGTGGGACTTACACTTTATTTTAACGAACACGTTGTAATTCGCGAAGTGTCCCCGTCATCGGTTGCCAGCATTGAGATTCTGAAAGAAGATGTACAGCAAAAATTAAGTTACCAAGACGTTAAATCAACAAAGACCACAGTTCCTTTTTTTAAGAACAACGAATTTGATTATAGCCAGATACTTCCGTGGCTGAACAAAAACTACACGTGGATTATTTACACGTTAGTTGTAATCCTGATTATCACCGCAGTATCCAATGGCGCCAACATTACCGATGGCATTGATGGGCTAGCAGCAGGGACATCGGCAATCATCGGGTTGACGCTTGCCATTTTTGCGTATCTCTCAGGTCGCGTTGACTTTAGTTCGTACTTGAATATCATGTACATTCCAAACCTGAGCGAGTTAGTAATTTTCTGTACAGCATTTGTTGGTGCGTGCCTCGGCTTCCTTTGGTACAATGCGTACCCTGCCCAGGTATTCATGGGCGATACCGGAAGTTTGTCGTTGGGTGGAATCATTGCGGTTCTCGCACTGGCGGTTAGAAAAGAATTGATGATCCCATTACTCTGTGGAATTTTCCTGATCGAAAATATTTCTGTGATCATACAGATATCCTATTTCAAGTACACGAAAAAAAAATATGGTGAGGGCAGAAGGATTTTTTTGATGTCTCCATTACATCATCACTATCAAAAGAAAAATATACCGGAAGCGAAAATTGTTACTCGCTTTTGGATTGTGGGAATACTATTGGCGATTGTGAGCCTGGCAACCCTTAAAGTCAGATGAAACAAAGAGTAGCCATATTAGGAGCAGGCGAAAGTGGAACGGGAGCAGCGCTTTTGGCGAAGGTCAAAGGCTTTGATGTTTTTGTTTCCGATCAGGGCACGATTAAAGAAAAATATAAAAATGAATTAATTGAGCACCAGATTGAATTTGAAGAGGGAATTCATTCAGAGCAAAAAATAGTGACGGCCGATTTGATAATCAAAAGCCCCGGCATTCCGGATAAAGCAGGTATTGTAAAAAAATTGCAATCAAAAGGTATTGAGATAATTGATGAGCTGGAGTTGGCATTTCGTTATATCTCTGGAAAAGTGATTGCAGTCACCGGCACCAATGGAAAAACGACCACAACACTGTTGACTTACCATTTGATGAAGTCAGCGGGATTGAATGTGGCATTGGCCGGCAATGTAGGAGAAAGCCTTGCTCGTAAAATTGCTTTTGAAAAACACGATTGGTATGTAGTTGAGGTAAGCAGCTTTCAGTTGGATGGACTAAAAATGTTCAGACCTCATATTGGAATTTTACTAAACATAACACCTGATCATCTCGATCGCTATGAATATCAAATGCAAAACTATATCAACTCAAAATTCCGGTTGATACAAGCTATGCAGCAAGATGATCATTTTATCTATTTTTCTGATGACGCTGTTATTCAACGCGAAATAGTAAAAAGAAATATTTTGCCGGAGATTTCCAGGGTCTCTTTGACGGATCGGTCAGCGTCCGCGCATTTTGACGGACGCGTTATGATCTTCGATCTGGATCATGAATTATTTAGCATCTATCAGCAAAACACAACTCTTAGAGGCCCGCACAACCTTATCAATACAATGGCTGCGGTGACTGCGGTGTATACTGCCGGCGTATCTATGGATTCTATTAAATCCGGATTAAAGACATTCAAGAATGCGCCGCATCGGTTAGAGTCAGTTGGCGTGATCAACGGTGTTGAATTTGTTAATGACTCAAAAGCTACTAACGTTGATTCAGTGGTGTATGCTCTTGGGAGCTATGCTGGTCCCCTGATTTGGATTGCTGGCGGCATTGATAAAGGAAATGACTATTCAATCATTTTGGAAGAAGTTAAAAAGAAAGTTCGGGTGTTGATATGCCTCGGCAAAGACAACTCGAAGCTGCGTGATGCATTTGATGGTGTTGTGAAAATAATAATAGAAACACAAAGTATAGATGAACTGGTTCGCCTTGCATTGAAAGCATCGGAGACGGGAGACGTGGTTTTACTTTCGCCGGCGTGCGCAAGTTTTGATTTGTTCAAGAACTATGAAGACAGAGGAGATCAGTTTAGGAATGCTGTTCAGGAACTAAAAAATGAAAACGAATTAATTAGTCAATGATCAATTAGCCAATGTGCCAATTAAAATTATTGAGATGAAAAAATTTAAAGACTGGGCCGATAACAACTTGCAAGGCGACCGCGTGATCTGGGCTGTGGTCTTCGCATTGTCGCTCATTAGTATCCTGGTGGTGTATAGTTCCATCGGAACGTTGGCTTATAAAAAAACACTGAGCCCTGAATGGTATTTGTTGAAACATACTGGCATGGTAATGCTGGGCTTGGTTGCTATGTGGGTGTCACATAAAATAGACTATCGCTATTACTCTAAGCTTTCAAAACTCGCCTTGTGGGTGAGTGTGCCGTTATTACTTTATACGTTCAAGTTTGGTACATCACTCAACGATGCAGCCCGCTGGATCAAAGTTCCCATTTTCGGATCCTTTCAACCTTCTGATTTTGCGAGCCTTGCCCTCATCATCAACCTGGCGAGCATGCTTTCAAAACGTCAACAGAACATTGATGACATCAAGGAATCGTTAATTCCGATTTTATTTTGGTGTGGTATGATCTGCGGACTTATAGCGCTATCAAATTTCTCTTCAGCGGTTTTGCTTTTCGCTACATGCATGCTGATCATGTTTATCGGTCGTGTATCGGTAAAATACCTTGCCATGCTAGTTCTTGTTGGGTTACTGGCGGGCGGCATCGGATTGAAAATGGGTACGCGGTGGGAGACCACCAAGAACCGTTTCTTAAGTTTTATTGATGGAACAGAACTCCCATTTCAGGCTAAACACGGGCGCATTGCCGTAGCTACCGGCGGTTTTTTAGGTAAGGGTCCTGGCAACAGCAATCAGCGAAACATTTTGCCTCACCCGTATTCTGATTTTGTTTATGCGATTGTGATTGAAGAATATGGAATGATTGGTGGTGTTGTTGTTTTGATACTTTACTTAATTCTTCTCCACAGAGGCATGAAGGCTGCATATAATAGTGAGCGAGCATTTGGAGGGTTGCTCTCGGCGGGTTTGAGTTTTGATCTTGTCTGCCAGGCAATGGTAAACATGGGTGTAGTTGTAGGGCTTGGGCCTATTACCGGGCAACCACTTCCATTGGTAAGTATGGGCGGAACTGCTATGGTATTCACCGGAATTTCGATCGGAATTATTTTAAGTGTGAGTCGCGGAGAGCAAGAGGAGAATTGGGGACAGATAGAAACTTCCGTGGCAAGCGAAAACAAAAACATGGAGGCAAAAGCAGCATGACATTTTTAAATCATTGATTACAAAACAACCATATCGCCTGATCATTAGTGGTGGAGGAACGGGAGGCCATATATTTCCGGCAATCTCTATTGCCAATAAATTTATGGAACGTCATCCTGACTCTGAAATTCTTTTTGTTGGTGCAAAAGGAAAAATGGAAATGGCGCGTGTGCCTGAGGCAGGTTATAAAATTATTGGACTATGGATAAGCGGACTTCAGCGCAAACTCACTCTGTCGAATTTGCTTTTCCCGTTTAAACTATTAAGTAGTTACCTAAAGGCAGGAAAGATTGTAAAGCGATTCAAGCCTCATGCTGTAATTGGTACAGGCGGTTATGCCAGTGGTCCGATTATGCTGGCTGCTACACGCAATAAAATCCCCGCACTTATTCAGGAACAAAATTCGTATGCTGGATTGACGAATAAACAATTGGCCGGCAAAGTGCAGAGTGTGTGTGTTGCTTATTTAGGAATGGAAAAATATTTCCCTAAGGAGAAATTGATGTTCACAGGCAACCCTGTGCGAAAAGATATCCTTAACACAGAATCGAAACGCGAACGTGCCATAGCGCACTTCGGATTTAATTCTACCGAAAGAACATTATTAATTCTGGGAGGCAGCCAGGGTGCGAGAACAATTAACGAAAGTATTTTGGCTGGAATAGATCGGCTGATTGATGCACAAGTACAAGTGATTTGGCAAACTGGTAAAGCCTATTTCGACAATGTAAAAGATCTGGTCAAAGAAAAAGACCTGAAGCGGATTCGCATAAGTGATTTTCTTGATTACATGGACATGGCATACGCAGCAGCTGATGTAGTAGTCTCTCGCTCAGGAGCTCTGGCTATTTCTGAGTTGTGTCTTGCGAAGAGACCCAGTATTCTAGTGCCATCACCCAATGTTGCGGAAGATCATCAAACCAAAAACGCGATGGCTCTGGTTAAAGAGGATGCAGCCATTCTTGTACGCGACGGTGTGGCGAGAGAAGTTTTAGTAGATGAAGTGGTGAAATTGTTGTACGACTTGCAGCGCTGTGAAGCGTTGAGCAAGAACATTGGTAAGCTGGGTAAACCCAATGCTACCGAAGAGATAGTCGATGAAATCGAAAAACTAATCGGTCAATGAGCCAGATAAACTTAAATAAATTTAACAGCATTTACTTTCTCGGCATTGGAGGAATTGGAATGAGTGCCCTTGCCCGTTGGTTCAGGCATGCTGGTTTGCACGTGTCAGGCTATGACCGCACGGCTACTCCGCTTACGCACGAACTTATGGAGGAAGGAATGGAAATCCATTTTGAAGATCGGATCGAATCTATTCCGGGTTATCTCAGCAAAGAAAAAACATTGGTTGTTTTTACGCCGGCTATCCCCAAAGACAATAAGCAATACAACTACCTGAAGTCGGGAGGGTTTACAATTGTAAAGAGATCTGAGGTGTTGGGCATGCTTACCAAAAATTATAAAACCATCGCGGTAGCAGGCACACATGGTAAGACAACAACGTCATCTTTGATTGCTCACATTTTGAAGACAGCAGGAAAAGATATGGTTGCCTTCCTTGGTGGTATCACTGCAAACTACGATTCGAATCTGGTGATGCATGGAAAAGTGAGCTCACAAACCATTATGGTTGCTGAAGCGGATGAATTCGATCGTTCCTTTTTACAACTCTTTCCGCAGACAGCCGTCGTTACCTCTGCAGATGCCGATCACCTCGACATTTATGGAGACCATTTGCAAATGCTTTCCGCCTATAAAGAGTTTATTAATCAGGTAAACAAAGGTGGTCATTTGATAATTCATGAATCAATTGCTTCGCTGGCCGATGAGACTAAACAAATAACTAAGGAAACGTATGGCACTACCCGGGGACAATTTTTTGCCGGTAATGTTAAGGCTGATCACGGATTTTTTGAATTTGATCTTATAGGCCCCGGCCTAAGGATTGAAAAGATTCTACTGGGCGTCCCCGGTTTTCATAATATGGAAAATGCCATCGCTGCTGCTATGCTAGCAATGAAAATCGGTATTGATGATAAAACTATCAAAGAGGCGTTGGGCTCATTTCACGGAGTGAAACGCAGGTTTGAATTTATCATTCGAAAAGATAAGCTGGTTTATATCGATGACTATGCGCATCATCCGGCGGAGATAGAAGCATTTCTAAAATCACTGAAGTCGATGTATGCCGGAAAGAAAATAACAGTAGTGTTTCAACCGCATTTATTTACACGCACACGCGACTTTGTCGAAGGCTTTTCCAAGAGCTTGAGTTTGGCTGATGAAGTTTTATTAATGGATATCTATCCTGCGAGAGAGGAGCCAATCCCCGGTGTCACCAGCGATATGCTTTTTGATAATATCACAAGCCCGGTAAAAATCAGATGCGACAAAAATGATGTGCTCAGGAAATTGGACAATATGAATATTGAGGTTCTTGCTACTGTTGGCGCAGGAAACATAGACACATTGGTGAAGCCCATAAAAGAAATGCTTATCGGAAAGCTAACGAACTAATAATTTGGAGACTGACAAATGAAGTGGAAGCTAAACATACGGAACGAAGTGAAAGTGGCTGCAGCGCTGATTGGCGTTTCGTTCCTGATCGCTTTTGGAGAACGTAAGCAAGGCGGAAGTGTTTGCAAGGATATTGTAATTGAACTTGACAACCTGAATGAAAACCATTTTTTAGATGAGGCTGATGTGATGAAGCTGGTAGAAAACTCTGGACAATCAATTAAAGGAACAGGTATAGACCGGATTAATTTAAAAGAAATCGAGAGCAAGTTGAAATACGACAAACACATTCTCGATGCTCAATTATTTGGCGACCTCAAAGGAAACCTTATTGTGAATGTTGAATTGCGAAGACCAATTGCTCGCATTGTACAACAAGATGCACCCGACGCTTACATAGCCCAAGATGGTGTGGTCATGCCTGTGTCAGAAAAATATACTTCGCGTGTGATGTTGCTTAGTGGGCCTTTTGTAAAAAAACTGTTGGAGATGGAGGACTTAAAAAGGACGGAAGCTGGAAATCAGATTTTGGATATGATTGAATTTATTAATGATGACAAATTCTGGAAAGCGCAAGTAGCGCAGATGGATATTAATACTGAAGGAAAAATCACCATCTATCCTCAGGTGACTGGTCAGAAGATTGAGTTTGGGATAGCGGAGGATATTGAGAACAAATTCAGAAAACTGATGATCTTCTATAAAAAAATTCTACCACAGCGTGGATGGACTAAGTACGAGCGTGTGAATTTAGAATACGAAGGACAAGTAATAGCGGAGTAGTAGTATTAAGTATCAAATAAATAGTATAAAGACTAATACCTAACGACTGATTAAAAAACAACCACTAACAACCAATAAAAAAATGGAAACGGAGAAAATAGTAGTAGGCTTGGATATTGGTACAACAAAAATATGTGCCATAGTAGGCCGCAAAAATGAATTTGGAAAGCTTGAAGTGCTTGGTATGGGCAAAGCCGAAAGTGAAGGTGTAATCAAAGGCATTGTCACCAACATAGAAAAGACTGTCTTCGCGATTGAGAAAGCGATCAAAGAAGCGAGCGACATGAGTGGTATTGATATCGGTTTGGTAAACGTTGGTATTGCAGGGCAGCACATTCGCAGCTCTATTCATCATGGCAGTATTACTCGTAGCTCCAACGATGATGAAGTTAGCATTGAGGATGTAAATCGCCTGACAGAAGATATGTATCGCATCGTTATCCCGCCGGGCAGTGAGATTATTCATGTCATGCCACAAGATTACACTGTGGATTATGAAGAAGGAATTAAAGACCCTGTAGGTATGAGCGGTGTGAAACTTGAAGCCGATTTTCACATCATCACTGCTCAGACAAGCGCGATCAATAATATCAACAAATGTGTGAGACGAGCAACATTGGAAATTCAGGATTTAATTCTGGAACCACTTAGCTCGAGCCTTGCAGTACTTAGTGAAGAAGAAAAAGAAGCTGGTGTCTGCCTGATCGATATTGGCGGAGGTACGACCGACATAGCGATTTTTCACGATAGCATTATTCGGCATACTGCTGTCATTCCGTTTGGCGGAAATATTTTAACCACCGACATCCAACACGGATTGATGGTGATGGCGAAGCAGGCTGAGCAATTGAAAACACGTTTTGGAAAAGCTATTGCGGAAGAGGCAAGTCCGAATGAAATAGTTTCAATCCCAGGTATACGCAACAGAACGGCCAAAGAAATCTCGGTGAAGACACTGAGCAATATCATTCAGGCGCGCATGGAAGAAATTATTGAAATGGCGCACACGGAGATTATCAACTCAGGATACGAGAACAGATTGGCCGGTGGTATCGTGATCACAGGTGGAGGCTCACAGTTGGCTTGCCTTAAACAACTTGTAGAATATATGACTGGCATGGATACGCGTGTAGGTTATCCGAATGAACATCTTGGCAAAAGCAAAATTGAAGCAGTGAAGAGCCCGATGTATGCTACTGCTGTTGGTCTTGTGCTTTCTGGTTTCCGATCACTTGATGAGCGTGAAGATCGCTACAAGGAAAAAATGGCCGAGGTGAAACCAACCAAGGTGAAGAAGACAAACCCTACCTCAGATTTCTTTTCGAATATTTTGAATAAGACGAAAGGTTTGTTGATTGATGACCTTGATGGGAAAAATGAATATTGATTCGGCAATTAGACGATTTGGTAATTGAATGATGAAAAAGCAGGATGAGAATTACAGATTTGCGGCAGACCACACTTTGCTGAAGCTGCGAGCGGCAGGGATAGAAGCGGAAAGCCCGAAGTGTAATGGGATGTGGGTTGACGGACTTGCAGCGAATAGCCCGGCAGCCGCCCAAAAAGAATTAATAACTATTGGCGAATAACGGATAAGGATTTAACAAACAAACTAAAAACGAACAACCACTTAAATTATAAAGTCATGTTTGAAACAGGATCATACAAGTTTGATCTGCCAAAGCACCACAAGTCGATCATCAAGGTGATTGGTGTAGGTGGCGGTGGCAGCAACGCGGTGAACCACATGTATAAGCAAGGCATCAAGGATGTCGAGTTTGTTGTGGCCAACACCGACTTGCAAGCACTGAACAGCAGTCCGGTGCCTTACAAGTTGCAACTGGGCGCGACACTTACCGAAGGTCTCGGCTGCGGAGCAAACCCTGAAGTGGGTCGCGCGGCGGCACTAGAAAGCAAAGACCAGATTCGTGAAATGCTCACCGGAACGAAAATGATTTTTGTTACGGCGGGTATGGGTGGAGGCACGGGTACAGGCGCAGCACCGGTAATAGCAAAAATTGCCAAAGACATGGACATCCTTACGGTAGGAATTGTTACTGTTCCATTTTCTTTTGAAGGCAAGAAAAAATTATCGCAAGCCGAGCTGGGTATCGAATCGTTTCGTGCGAGCTGCGATACAGTGCTTGTAATATTGAATGATAAGCTGCGCGAGATCTATGGCAACCTCGCCATTGGTCAGGCATTTGGTGAAGCAGACAATGTACTGACTACAGCGGCGAAAGGTATTGCTGAGATAATCACACTTGCAGGTTATGTGAATGTAGACTTTCAAGATGTACGCACGGTGATGTTGAATGCAGGTGCAGCTGTGATGGGCTCGGCCGAAACGCGTGGAGACAATCGCGCGGTAAAAGCTGCTCAGCAAGCATTGGCTTCTCCACTACTCGACAGTCGCGACATTATGGGTGCGAAGAAAATTTTGTTATCGATTATTTCCGGTGAAGAGGCCGAATTGCAAATGGATGAACTCACTACGATCACCGAATACATTCAACAACAAGCAGGCGAAGAAGCCGAAGTGATCTTTGGTCATGGTGTTGACTCGGGGTTGGGTGATCGCATTCGCGTAACAGTAATTGCTACGGGATTTATCAGCGAAGGAAAAATGTCGAAGAAGAGCTCAGAAAAGAAGGTACATGAACTTGACCGCTCACAAATTTCGCTGTTTGAATCAGCTGATAACTCTGTGAACCAACGCGGTGTAGAGATCGAGCTTAGACTGAAAGAAGATGGTGACAGACCAATTCTACAAAACCCTGACAAGCCGGTAGTTCAGCAACCTGTTGACAAGCCAGTGGTGCAACGACCCGGCGATAAGCCCGTTCTTAACAAACCTGAAGACGAACCGATGGAAGAACCGGCTGCGGAGCGCTCGTTCGTGTTTGAGAAACCTTCTCAACAATTTGAAGATGAAGGAAGTCTTTTTGCCGAAGACGATGAATTTAAAATTGGCAACGAGATTTCCGCTGACCAGGTAATCAACGAAGAAGGAATGATGGAGGTGCGTAAAACCAAAGAGCGACTGGAGCAACAAGCCAAAGAACGTAGAGAGAAATTGAAAAGCAACAAAAAGCAGGAGATGACCAAAGAAGAATTTAACGAGAAGTGGACATTGCCGGCTTATTTGCGCAGAGGTGTAAAAGTGGAAAACGATGTGCCGCACTCTTCGGAGCCATTTATCTCTCGCTATAATTTAAATGATGATAATAACTTACTAGGGAACAATAAATTTTTACATGACAATGTAGACTAATAGTCATGGGTAAATAGTCTTTAGAAAACTCAGGACTAAGTACTATGAACCCTTGACTGAAAGATATGGCATATCCGACACGACTGGTATTACTCCATTCGTAGTGGTTGTTGGAAGTAATAATTTTTTGCCGGTGTCGGTGTGCCTTCTTACTCGACCAGAGAATTATAAAATGCAGTAGGTATTTTTTGCTGCGCTGGTCGTAAGTTTTTTAAGCTGAAAAGCCGGGAACTATGTCCCGGCTTTTCTATTTTTTGATACTGGAGATTGAGCTATCTATTCTACGCTTGCGAATGCCCTAACCGGGAATGTGCCAACACCAACGAACTTTGGAGGCACTGCAGTGAACTTGAATTTTTTTCCTTTTAATAAGTTTAGGTTAGCCATGTGCTCCGCAATCAGGATTTCATTTTTAAGAAGCGCGCTGTGTACCGGCCGCGTATTGCCACTCGTGTCATCAATGTTGTGACTGTCGATGCCGACGAGAATTACCTTTTGTGAAACAAGATAGTCGGCGGCCTCGGCGGTAAGGAACGGATGATTTTCAAAATAAGCATCGGTACGCCAATGTTTGCTCCAGCCGGTATGCACTAACACAGCTTTGTTTGAAATGTTTTTTCCTTCGAAGAAATTTTTTCCGATTGATTGTGCCCCTTCGGCTTCGATAAGCACAGCATCGAGACTTGCTAATTTTTCCAATTGGATTTGTGAAAGATCATGGCCATCGGCATAGCGGTGAAACGGACAGTCGAGATAAGTGCCGGTGTTAGCAACCATTTCTATTTTCCCAATCTGAAATTCAGTACCTGGCGCATACTTACTTTTAGATTCTTCCCGACTTAGGTAATCGCAGATGATTGGTGCAGGTAAACCTTTGTACGTAATCATGCCATGCTCAATGGAGTGACTCAGATCTATT
>Ga0206934_1003_pt1 | contig 87597 bp, 77 predicted proteins | sample Alteio_BWOrgHeat_16_FD_152932 | JGI IMG/M metagenome (GOLD analysis project Ga0206934, IMG submission 152932) | Enriched cells from forest soil in Barre Woods Harvard Forest LTER site, Petersham, Massachusetts, United States -... | ecosystem: Environmental > Terrestrial > Soil > Temperate forest >...
CTGTCTTTTTTGAATGTTGATGAAGAGCTATCGGCATCCCAGTTTTTCATCAATTTCACAATCTTCTCCTTTACCAGCGGATAATCACTTGAAATAATCTGGCGCAATGCTTTCTTATCATCGTCATTTGTTTGCAAAAACACCCAGTTGGTGATCAGCATCCTCGACCGGTGCACTAGGGTAACTAACTCATTGATGGCGTCCTTTGATGGGTTAACAACTTGGGAGGAGAGCGCTACTTTGGTGTCGATAGTATTGACCGTAAAAAAAATAATGATAGCATTGATCGCGAATAAAACGATGAGGATAGTAAATCCGCCAAAAATCTTATTGCCGATCGATAGCCGGAGTTGAAATTTAGATTTGGTATTTTTTTCCATAGGTGTAGTTTCAATTTGCGATAGCCAAGCGTGTTAGTTCTGCTGAAGCTTTTAACTTGTGTTGAGCCATTGCTGCCTGGTTCAGTTCAAAAGCTAGCCTGCCTTCTTTGTTAGTTACAAAATTAACGCAGCCCTTACTTCCAGGTGCGGCCTGCTCTGTAACGATTAGCACTGGCGAATCACCAATTTTGGCTGCTACATCGGCATATTTTGCAGTGAAATCCTGAGATACATAGAGAATCTGACCTTTTTTAAATTCAGCGACAGAGTTAATCTTAGTAACCTTGATGGTCCTGCTGCCCGCCTTCTTTCGTTCAGCCATGGTTTTAAGTTCCGTATAAATGGGAGATTCACCAAGTACTGCAATTTCAAAATCACCTTCGCTGGCTTCGGGAGGCCATTGTACAAACCTTGTAAAACTGTACATAAACAATCCATAAGTTTGAACCTTTGGAGGTTGGCTTTGCCCATAAACGGTAACTACCGCCAGAATCAAGGCAAGCTGTAAAGCGATTTTCTTCATGTTAGGGCAGGAATTTCTTCGTATCCGGGTATAGTTTTTCCAAATGTATGAATGACAGCATTTCAAAACTATTAAAAATCGGGTATTTTCCCACATCAAAAGCTTTTCAGTTTTTCCTGCCATCCTATCAACGTCTCCAGGCCGCTAATCCTCTCTTTAATCCGTCAAAACCCCCTTACCTCGTCCTTTTTATTTATCTTTTCAAAAAATCTTGAATTTATGTGCAGGCTAATGGCATACAAAGGCACTCCGATTATCATCGATAAATTGTTGTACCAACCCAAAAATTCACTGATCAACCAAAGTTTTCACGCGCGGGAGATTGAGGAGCCGCTCAATGGTGATGGATTTGGAATAGGCTGGTATGTACCTGAGTTAAACTACGAGCCCATTACATTTGTGTCTGTAAATCCGGCATGGAGTAACCGCAACCTTAGAAACCTGGCACCCAAAATCAAAACCGATTGCATGATTGCCCACGTGCGGGCAGCCAGTGTAGGCGATGTGAGTGAAAGCAATTGCCATCCTTTTCAATTCAAAAATATGCTGATGGCGCATAATGGTGGCGTTGAGGATTTCACAAAGATCAAGCGATTCATGCGTCACCCATTGACTGACGAGCTATATAATTGGATCAAAGGCCAGACTGACTCAGAGCATATTTTCGCATTCATGCTCAATGAGCTTTTTGCAAATCATAAGAGTGTAAGTCCCGAGGCAGTTGTGGATGCTTTTGAACGGACTTTTAAGGAACTAAAAAAATTAATGACCGACCATGGCATAAAGGAAGAGGCGTATCTGAATATGGTTTTCACCAATGGGCTGTTCATTGTTGCCACGCGCTATTGCACTGACCCGAATGAAACTCCGTTGACGCTATATCATTCAGAAGGTAGTCGCTATGTTGTAGAAGACGGCATCACACGTATGGAAGCGCCCGAAGACGATGATCACGCTGTTCTTATTGTTTCCGAAAAACTCTCCGATGATCCCAATTGGACTATGATACCACCAAATCATTTCGTTATCGTTGAACAAACCCTGAACGTGCGCATCCGCCCGATTCAAGCATAAATAATTTTAAACTGTAGTTTTAAGGAATATGTTTGATGTAACTGTCATCGGTGGCGGTATTGTAGGATTGGCCACAGCCCTTCAAATCCAGAAGGCAAAGCCGTCGCTCAAGATCTTACTGATTGAAAAAGAGGATAAACTTGCCCTTCACCAGACAGGCAACAACAGTGGTGTGATCCATTCTGGGCTTTATTATAAGCCAGGAAGCCTCAAGGCCATCAATTGCATAAAAGGTTATCACCTACTTATTTCCTTTTGCAAGGAAAATGAAATTCCCTTTGACCTGTGTGGAAAAATTGTGGTGGCCACAGAAGAGCGTGAATTGCCTTTATTAGAAAATCTTTTCGTACGAGGTCAACAAAATGGATTGGAGAACTTGAAGAAACTTTCAAAGGAAGAATTAAGGGAGCACGAACCTCATGTGCATGGACTCGAGGGGATTTTTGTGCCACAAACCGGAATTGTCGATTATACAAGCGTGGCCCTGAAATACGCTGAGATTCTTCAGAAAAATGGAGCGGTCATTAAATTGGGCGAGCGGGTCATGAAGATTAATAATCAGGCCAGTCAATCAGAAGTAGTTACTAACAAATCAAGCTATGCTGCAAAACTAGTTATCAATTGTGCAGGGCTTTATTCTGATCGTGTAGCCCGGCTAACGGTTGCCGACCTCAATGTAAAAATCATCCCGTTTCGCGGTGAGTACTTCATATTGAAAAAAGAAAAAGAACACTTAGTTAAAAATCTGATCTACCCGGTTCCAGACCCTAATTTTCCTTTTCTCGGAGTACACTTTACGCGTATGGCCAAAGGTGGCGTTGAGGCCGGACCGAATGCAGTACTTGCTTTCCGGCGGGAAGGGTATAAAAAATCTGATATCAATTTAGCAGAACTGACAGAGTCGCTGGCATGGCCGGGGTTTCAGAAAGTGGCCGCTAAGTACTGGCGTACCGGATTTGGTGAAATGTATCGTTCCTTTTCAAAAGCAGCCTTCACAAAAGCTCTTCAAAAGTTAATTCCGGAAATAAAAGAGAATGACTTAACCGAAGGCGGTGCTGGTGTGCGCGCGCAGGCATGCAGTCGCGATGGAGGGCTGGTAGATGATTTCTTAATTCTCGAAGAGAAAAATGTAATCAATGTATGCAATGCTCCATCACCGGCAGCTACATCCTCATTAGCAATCGGCGAAACGATTGCATCCTTGGCATTGAAACGATTTTAGAATTCTGACTTGGGTTGGGTTTGATATTATGTTTCGTTTTAAAGAATTCTCTGTCCGCCATGATAGTTGCGGGATGAAGGTAGGCACCGACGCAGTGCTTTTAGGCGCCTGGGTGAACACTGCTGGAGCAAAAAAGATACTCGATATTGGAACAGGATGTGGCATAATTGCCCTGATGCTTGCTCAGCGGACAGATCTTGAGGTAGCTATCGATGCTGTTGAGATCGAGGCGCAAGATGCGGCACAGGCTGCTCAAAATATTTCAGAGTCGCCGTGGCCAACGAAGATCGCAGTTCATCAAAAGGCAATTCAGGAATTTGAGCCTGGCTATAAATACGACTTGATAGTAAGCAATCCTCCTTTTTTCAACGACAGCCTGCTCCCTCCGTTGCAGAAGCGAGCTCAAGCAAGGCATACTCAAACTTTAAGGTACGATGAATTGATTTTTCATTCGCTACGATTGCTCAGTCCAAAAGGAAAATTGGCCGTGATCCTCCCCTTTCGGGAAGGAAAACAATTTAATTCACTCTCGAATCAAAAAGGCCTATTTGTGAATCGCCAACTCTCTTTTAGTTCGCGCAAAGAGAAACCACAGGAGCGCTGGCTATTTGAATATTCGATGTCAACAGAACCTGTTATTTCAGCGGAATTGGTCCTTTATGATAATAATGGAGAAAAGTCAACTGCTTACCGTACTCTGACTGATGATTTTTACCTTTAAAGGGTCGGCACGTCAGCACACTTTTCCTCTTTACAATTTCTTAACAAATTTTAAGTGTTGGCAATCAGTCAGTTATGTTTTACTTAAAAATAAAATAATATATGTTTAAACATATATTATGCAGTTTGCGTTACTTTGCCATCAAACCAATAAATTAAAATGAAAAAAATTAACGCATTTATGATTGCAGTGCTTGTAGCAGGTGCTGCGACTGCGCAGACCAATTGGTCTATTGACAAGGCACACTCTAACATCGGATTTAGTGTTGCTCACATGGTTGTTTCTGAAACAACAGGAAACTTTAAGGATTTCGATGCTAAGGTAGTAAGCACAGCCGATGACTTTGCCGGTGCAACTGTTGAGTTCTCTGCAAAGACCGCTTCTGTCTTTACTGACAATGAAAAGCGCGATGGTCACTTGAAATCAGATGATTTCTTCAATGCAGAAAAATTCCCTGAGTTGAAATTCACGGGAACACTGGTAAAAGATGGCGGCAAATATGTATTGAAAGGTAACCTGACAATGCGTGACGTAACCAAACCTGCCACATTCGAGGTAACCTATGGCGGCCGCGTAAAAGCATTTGGTGGCGAAAAAGCTGGCTTCAAAATCAAAGGTAAGGTCAACCGCAAAGAGTTTGGTTTGAAATTCGACAAAGCCCTTGAAGGTGGTGGCTTGATCGTAGGCGATGAAGTTGAAATCAACGTAAAAGTTGAGATCAACAAACAAGCTTAAAATATCAAAAAGGGGAGCAAACACTCCCCTTTTTTAATTCCCAATGAAAATCGAAGAAGAAATCAAACAGGTCAAATTCCGGAACGCCCATCACAAGGCGATGTTGAATCTATTCTTTACAGCCGGATGGCTGGAGAGTAAGAATAAAGATTTCTTTGAAAAATTTGGCATCACCAATCAGCAATTCAACATACTTCGGATCCTCCGCGGCCAATACCCTAACAAAATATCGGGCGCGGAAATCAAATCAAGAATGCTCGACAAAAACTCCGATGTGTCGCGCCTGCTTGACCGTCTTGTCACAAAAAAACTAATTATTAAAAGTCAATGCCCCAACGACAAACGGGCAGCCGATGTGATCATTACAAACAAAGGTTTGGAACTATTGAAAGTCCTTGACGATAAATTGGATCAAACTGACAGCGCTGTGCTCAAAATCACCCCGACCGAAGCGCAACAACTCAGCAACTTATTGGACAAGTGCAGAGGCTAGTCTAAATCTTTGACAGCTCATCTTTGACAAAGCCCATCAACTCATGGATGTAGCCCTTACTGAAGTCAAAACGAATACCTGCCGCTTTGTATATCTCAGGTATGGTGGTCATATTGCCAAGCCTTAGCGCATCCTGGTATCGTTTTAAGCCATCTCGCTTATCTTTTTTAAAATTTCGCCACACGGCAATTGCTCCCAGTTGTGCCATTCCGTATTCGATGTAATAAAAAGGCACTTCATACAAATGCAGTTGCTTCTGCCATAGAAAATCCTTCGCGTCTTGCAAACCAGACCAATCCGTAGCCGTGTCGGAGAACTGATTGAAAATTTTATTCCATTGCCCGGTTCGTTCGCTCGACGAATGAGCCGGGTTTTCATAAATCCAATGCTGGAATTTATCGATAGTTGCCACCCAGGGCAACGTTTCAATGATGTCTTCCAGTTGCTCATGCTTTGCACGCTTCAATTCCTTTTCATTGGGGAAGAAAATATGCCATTCATCCATCGAAATCAATTCCATACTCATCGAGGCAAGCTCAGCTACTTCCATGGGGGGCGACTTGAAATCGTTCAATTCCAAATCCATGGTCAGGAAATTATGAACTGCATGCCCGCCTTCGTGCATAATTGTAGTCATGTCGCGCATCGTTGAGGTGGCGTTCATAAAAATAAAAGGCACACCAATTTCAGCCAACGGATAATTATAACCACCCGGAGCTTTTCCTTTGCGGGATTCCAAATCCAAATGCCCCATTTGCTTCATTATCTCAAGGCAACGACCCAAATAAGTATCCAGCCTTCTAAAAACATCGATTGATTTTTCGGTCAATTCCTTTCCATCGCTAAAAGCTTTTAAAGGTTCGCGGCCCTGAGCATCCACTGCCTTATCCCATGGTCGAAGTTCAGTTACTTTCAATTCCGATTTTCTTGTATTAGCAAATTCATTCAGCAGCGGCACAACTTCGCTTTCGATAGCCTCATGAAAATTGAAGCAATCCTGGGGTGTATAGTCAAATCGGTCGTAGGCTTTAAACTGATAATCGCGAAAGTTCTTAAATCCAGCATTTTGAGCAACGCGGTGTCGCAATGAAATCAATCCTGAAAAGAGGTTGTCTAGTGTATCCTTGTCTTTCAATCGCCTCTCAGTGATTTTCATATACACTTCTTCTCGCTTAGCGCGATCGGTAGATTGCAGCAAAACACCAGCCTGAGGTAAAGTGATCTCCTGACCATTAACCTGAACAGTCATAGCGCCTGAAAGCTCAGCATACTTTTGTGTTTCCGTACTAATCTCGGTGAATAATGGAATATTCTCTTCACGGAATAACTCAACTTCTTTTTTGAGGTTGCGCAGCATCAGGTTATATCCTGGCAGATTTTGTAAGTCAGACGTAAATGCGCAATCCAAAACCTTGTTATTCAACAAATCAGAATAGGGTGCAATTTGTGGCTGGATATTTTGAATGAAATCCTGGTAGGCTTTGCTATATTCATCCTTGTCGGTGTAACAAGTCATACGGATATACCGCCAGCCGATATCTTCGCTTATAACCGATTCCAGTTCGCTACGATCGTGAAGCCAGTGTTTCAATTCATCGGCTGTGTTTATCTGGCGATTGACAAGACCTTCAAAAAACGGTTTTAACGATTCCCAGATAGAAACTTTAAAATCCTCTGAGAGGAACTTCCTCTTCGGCCGCACCGGCAATTCAAGCTGATCCATAATTTAAAATCAATTGGTCAAACTTATCTAAAGTTGCCGGAAGAAAAAACTCAAACGGCTAACTAACAGTAGCTATGTGAATTATCCTGAGATTTATTTAAAGAACGAAGAAAATCAGCGCCATGAAACGATGGTTTTGTAATACTTTTGGATTTCTCTACCCATGACTCCCAGCAAATATTTTGTAATTGACTTTGATAGTACGTTTACCAAAGTGGAAGCGTTTGATGCATTGGCGGAAATCTCGCTGAAAGATCATCCTGAAAAGGAATCCATCAAAACTCAAATTGCCGAAATCACCAATCAGGGTATGGATGGTACCTTGTCACTACGCGAATCGATTGAAAAAAGGATACAACTTCTCTCTCCCGAAAAAAAACATTTAGCACAACTGGTCAATCATCTGAAAAGCGTAGTGTCGGAGTCATTCAAGCGAAACAAAGATTTCTTCAGCACTTATGCAGATCATATTTATATAATTTCCAATGGCTTTCGCGAATTCATCGAGCCGGTGGTCGTAGAATTTGGCGTTAAAAAAGAAAACATACTCGCCAATGAATTTCAATATGACGCCAACGGAAAGATTACAGGCTTCGACAAAAACAATCCGCTTTCTTCAAATAACGGAAAGGCGGAACAACTGAAAAGATTAAACCTTCCCGGCGATGTTTATGTTATTGGGGATGGCTACACCGACTATGAAATCAAGCATTCTGGCCTTGCCAATAAATTTTATGCTTTCACTGAAAACATAGAGCGCGAAAATGTACTAAGTAAGGCAGACCACATAACACCAAGCCTCGACGAATTTTTATACCTTAATAAATTGAATACCGCAATTTCATACCCAAAAAACAGAATCAACGTGCTGCTCCTGGAAGGTGTGCATCCGGTGGCTATTGAGTTGATGAAAGCCGAAGGGTTCACTATTGAATCTTACCCCGCAGGGCTTGATGAAGATGAGCTTTTTGAAAAAATAAAAAACGTTTCTGTACTAGGGATACGCTCCAAAACACAGGTCACTGCCCGGGTTTTAGAAAACGCCAACCGCCTAATGGCCATCGGCGCATTTTGTATTGGCACTAATCAAATTGATCTTAAGGCCGCAACCAAAAAAGGCGTTGCAGTTTTCAATGCACCTTTCAGTAACACACGGTCGGTAGTCGAATTAGCGATTGCAGAAATGATTATGCTCATCCGTGGCATTCCCGACAAGTCAAATAAGATGCACCAGGGCCAGTGGGATAAATCGGCCAAAGGAAGTTTTGAAGTGCGCGGAAAAAAATTAGGCATTATCGGTTATGGAAATATTGGTGCTCAGCTTTCTGTACTTGCCGAAAACCTAGGCATGAAAGTGATGTATTATGATAAAGAAGAAAAACTGGCGTTGGGCAATGCTGTAAAATGCAAAACATTAAGAGAACTTTTGAACGCAGCAGATGTAATCACCTTGCATGTTGATGGCAATGAACGCAACACAAACCTGATTGGCTCCGAAGAGTTTTCCCAAATGAAAAAAGGAGTTGTGTTTCTTAACCTAAGTCGCGGTCATGTAGTGGACGTGAAGGCTTTAAGGGAGAACATTTTGAATGGAAAAGTAGCAGGCTCTGCTATAGATGTTTATCCGTACGAACCGATTAGCAACAATGAAGAATTCATCTCTGAACTAAGAGGTTTACCCAATACTATCCTCACTCCACATATTGGAGGAAGCACATTGGAAGCGCAAGAGAACATCGGCACGTTTGTACCCGGTAAAATCACAGATTACATCAATACGGGCAGCACCAGCAACAGCGTAAACTTCCCCAACCTTACGCTGCCTATTTTAGAAAACGCTCACCGACTTATTCACATTCACAACAATGTGCCCGGCATTTTGGCGCGGATAAACCAAATCCTTGCAGCCAACGACATCAACATTGTGGGCCAGTATCTAAAAACGAATGAGCATATCGGTTACGTAATTACCGACATCAATAAGGAGTATAACAAAGAGGTGATTAAGGAACTTCGCGCTATTGAGCATACGATTAAGTTCAGAGTCCTGTATTAGTTACTGGTGTTTCAAGGTGAAATTACCGGAGGTATTTCTAACTTTGCCGGAAACATTAAAAGCATGAGAATCTTTGCCATTGGTCGAAACTATGTTGAGCATATCAAAGAGTTGAATAACGAGCGACCAGACGAACCAGTAATTTTCACTAAGCCCGATACAGCCATTTTAAAAAACGGTTCACCTTTTTATTACCCCGATTTCTCAAAAGACATTCATCACGAAATTGAATTGGTCTTAAAAATCTGTAAAGAGGGAAAAAATATCGAAGAGAAATTTGCTTCCAAGTATTACGATTCGGTTGGTTTGGGCGTTGATTTCACCGCACGCGACCTGCAGCAAAAGGCAAAAGAAAAAGGCCTGCCGTGGGATATAGCCAAAGGGTTCAATAGCTCGGCACCAATTTCGGATAAATTCATTCCGACGGGTGACTTTAAAAACCTCGGCGACATTAATTTTAAATTGGAAGTAGATGGCGTATTGAAACAGCAAGGCAACACCAGTTTGATGTTGTTCAGTTTTGATTACATCATCTCTTATCTCTCAAAATTCTTTACGCTACGTACCGGCGATTTAATTTTTACGGGTACCCCAAAAGGCGTTGGCGCTGTGACTGTTGGAAATAAGCTTTCGGGCTATATTGAAAATGAAAAACTGTTGGAGTTTGAAGTCAAGTAATCTTCTAATTTTCCCCTGCCTGCTGCTTTCAATCTTCACGCAGGCACAACTGAGTCCTGCCAAAGATTTGCCCTTCAGAAAGTCAACACTCGAAGAGCCCTATCTTTTTCCAATCAACCCTGGCAAGCAAAACTGGCTGGCCGGCACCATGGGTGAGCTTCGTAATACACACTTTCATGCGGGCATAGATATCCGCACAAATAATATGACGGGAATGCCCGTGCGCGCAACACAACGTGGCTACATTTCACGGGCTATTGTAAATTCCTATGGCTATGGCCAAGTCTTGTTCGTCACCCATCCGGATGGAAATGTGTCGGTGTACGCACACCTTGATCAATTTAAAGGCAAAGCCGGTGATTTCATTTTGAATAAGCATTACGAGAAAAAATCATTCAACATTGACCTCGAGTTTTTGCCTGATCAATTTCCCGTAAATCGAGGTGATACTATTGCCCTTTCGGGGAATACAGGAGGATCAACGGGGCCGCATTTGCATTTCGAAATCCGCGACTCTCAAAACGAGGCTTTAAATCCGCTGGACTTCAAGTTTGATGAGATAAAAGACGGGCTTCCGCCGGTACCGCAAAAAATTGCTCTAAAAACAATAGACATCAATTCGCGAATCAACGGACACTTTGGTAGAAGTGAGTTTTTCTTATTGCGAAATGGGTCTACCTATTCTTTGCCCGGTCCGATCTCTGTTCAGGGCAAGATTGGGATTGAACTGCTTGCCTTCGACCGGATGGATTTTTCACAGTTCAGGTGTGGCATTAATGAAATAGAAGTTCGGGTTGATAGCCAAAAAGTATTTGTACAGAAAATCAAGAGTATTAATTTCAATGAAACACAAGGCATTGTGGCGTTGCTCAACTTTCAAACGTTGAAAACCCGAGGGTTGCATTTCAACAAATTGTACATTGAGGATGGCAACCCATTGAAGTATTACGAAAGCGGTGTCAACCGAGGCGAAATAAATATCTCTGACAAACCTTCAATTGTTCAGATAAATTTGAAAGACACTTATGGCAACGAAAGTAACATTCGCATGAAGTTATTGCCAGGTTCATCCACGTTGGCGCCTATGCCTGTCCTGACTAAACCTTACGAGTATGACATTTCTGGAAACGTAATGACCTTACGGGTAAGGCCATGTGGACCTAAAGGCAAAATTGTTTTTTTTGAAAAAGGAAGCCCAACGCAACTTGAGCCCAGTTACCTGGATAACAGTCAGCAGGTTTACCTTATCGACTTACAAAAAAACATTCCAGACTCAGCACAGACCTGTCAGGGGAATATCAGGTTTGATGTTATAGACAAAATCCCGTCGGGAACACAATATACTTTTTACAGCGATCTGGCAGACATTCGTTTCAGGCCTAGCTCTTTGTATGATACTTTGTTTTTTAACCTTTCTAAAAGCGACAAGAACAAGACCGAGGTTTTTTCAATCGGCCGGAATACAGAGCCTTTAAACGATTCCGTGGAAATCATTTTAAAACCAACAACACAAACTGAGGATGCAAAAGTCTCGGTCTATCATATTGAAGGAAGGCTATATGAATTTGTGGGAGGTCGTTGGCAAAACGGTAAAATCAAATTTAATACATCCAAACTTGGTGATTTTATCTTACTGAAGGATTCAATCGCTCCTGTCGTGCATAGGATACATTGCAACTCAGCATCGGCGCGTTTTCGTATTATTGATAACTTATCGGGTATTGCGAGCTACGAAGCATCGGTCAATGGTCAATGGCTTCTGATGAAATACGATTATAAAACAGGAATTTTGCAATCGGAGCGGCTCGACAAATCGAAACCATTGCAAGGTGACTTTCAATTGAAAGTGAAAGACAAGCTCGGAAACGAAAAAATATACACACAAAAAATACTTTAAATCTTACGATTATGGCACTTACTGCTGGCATGAAGGCTCCCGATTTTACTACAACTGATCAGGATGGCAAGGAGGTAAAGCTCTCCGATTTTAAAGGAAAGAAAGTAGTCCTCTACTTTTACCCAAAAGACATGACTCCCGGTTGCACCACCGAGGCTTGCAACCTGCGCGACAATTACAAACTATTGCAGAAACAAGGCTACGAAGTGCTTGGTGTGAGCACTGATGACGAAAAAATGCATCGCAAGTTTATTGAAAAAGAAAAACTGCCCTTCCGCTTGTTGGCAGATACTAACAAATCCCTTCATGAAAAGTATGGAACATGGGTGGAGAAGTCTATGTATGGCAGAAAATACATGGGCACTGCACGAATAACCTTCATTATTGATGAAAATGGAATCCTTGCTGAGGTGATTGGAAAAGTGGATACTGCAAACCATACCCAACAGATATTAGGTGAAGCTAAGTCTCCATTGGCAAAAGCGAAACCAGCTAAAAAGGCTCCAAAGAAAGTCTCGAAAAAACCAGTCAAGAAAGTTTCGAAGAAAAGAAAATAGCAAATGGTTCCTGGCTGACTTAAAATCATCATTGTAAATAAAAAACCAGCTGGCTATAGGCCGGATTTCCTAAGTTCATATCTTCGGGCAAATTTTTCTTCATGTCAAATCAGCCGGACTTCGTTCAACTAAAGAAACTAGCTACTCAAATTCGCAGAGATATCGTGCGCATGGTGCATGCTTGCCAGAGCGGGCATCCGGGCGGTTCCCTGGGCTGCACCGAGTATTTTGTAGCCTTATATTTTCATTTACTAAAACACAATTCCAAGTTTAATATGGATGGACAGGGCGAGGATTTATTCTTCTTGTCCAATGGTCATATCTCACCGGTTTGGTACGCGACACTGGCACGCTCAGGGTATTTTGATGTGAAAGAATTAACCACATTCCGCCAAATCAATTCACGACTGCAAGGCCATCCTGCCACTCACGAGCATCTTCCGGGTATCCGTATCGCGTCGGGCTCTTTGGGACAAGGCTTGTCTGTGGCTATTGGTGCAGCGCAGACAAAGAAATTAAACAAAGACAATCAATTGGTGTTTGTACTGATGGGTGATGGAGAGCAGCAGGAAGGCCAGGTATGGGAAGCCGCAATGTACGCACCGCACAACAAAGTTGATAACCTGATTGCTACCATAGATTATAACGGCCAGCAAATCGACGGGCCTGTAGACAAAATTCTCTCATTACTGGATTTGAAAGCCAAGTGGGAATCTTTCGGTTGGATTGTAAATGAATTTGAGGGAAATAAAATTGAGGAAGTCATCAAGGCGCTCGATCATGCGAAGTCACTAACCGGCAAAGGGAAACCGGTAATGAACCTGATGAAAACCGTGATGGGATTTGGTGTTGATTATATGATGGGTTCGCACAAGTGGCACGGTGTTGCACCTAATGACGAAGAGTTGAAAAAGGCCTTGGATCAACTAGAGGAAACGATCGGAGATTATTGAGAAATCTCAAACAAACCACGGAACAATCGCAAGTAAAACAGCCACAATGATCCAGAAAATTAATTTGCCGTCGATCGTTTTGGTTTCTTGCATAGAATTTGGATTAAAAACTTTTACGGGCAAATCCCCGAAAGGGTTTGTAGAACAAATGGGGTATTTTTTGTTTTAACAAGTCATTAACAAAGGAAAGTCGGTCATGACAAAATTCACATTTACAGAAAAAAAAGATACCCGCTCTGGATTTGGTGCAGGGCTGCACGAATTGGGTAAACAAAATGAAAACGTGGTAGCCTTGTGTGCCGACCTCACTGGTTCACTCAAAATGGATGCCTTTAAAAAAGATTTCCCCGAAAGGTTTTTTCAAATTGGCATTGCCGAAGCCAACATGATGGGCATTGCTGCAGGAATGACAATCGGCGGAAAAATTCCGTTTACCGGAACGTTTGCAAATTTTTCTACAGGTCGGGTTTATGATCAGATCCGCCAATCGATTGCTTACTCTAATAAAAATGTAAAAATCTGCGCTTCGCATGCAGGTGTCACACTAGGCGAAGACGGAGCGACTCATCAAATTCTGGAAGACATTGGCATGATGAGAATGTTGCCGGGCATGACCGTGATTGTGCCCTGTGACTACAACCAGACTAAGGCTGCAACGCTTGCTTTGGTGAAACATGTTGGTCCCGCTTACTTAAGATTTGGTCGCCCAAGCTGGCCGATTTTCACCGGCGACAGGCCGTTCACAATTGGCAAGGCCGATAAAATGATTGAAGGAAAAGATGTAAGCATTTTTGCATGCGGTCATTTGGTTTGGCATGCAATAGAAGCCGAAGAAATATTATCAGCACAGGGTATCAATGCCGAGATCATTAATATTCATACCATTAAGCCGCTCGATGTACCAGCAATTTTAGAATCTGTACAAAAGACCAAATGCGCTGTAACGTGCGAGGAGCACCAAATTAATGGCGGTCTTGGCGACAGTGTGGCTCAGGTATTGTCACGTTTCTTTCCGGCTCCGCTGGAGATGGTTGCAGTAAATGACAGCTTTGGTGAAAGCGGATCGCCAACTCAATTATTGAAGAAGTATGGACTAGGTCCTGACAATATTGTAGCGGCCGCAAAAAAGGCAATTCAGAGGAAAAAATAGGGCTGTAAGGTTCAGAGAATTTACCTGCCCATACAGTAGCGGGTGGGATTAACCACTCCTACTGTTGGGATCAGGCTACACAGTTTTAACGCTATGGCAAAATAGGTTTACTGTGCTTTTGAGAACCCCAAAGTAGAGGGTTCAATTTCAATTTTCCTAAGAAAACTGAAAAACTTTATTTTATCATTAAAAATGCCTTTTTTTAAGCAAAAATGAGCATTTCAACATGCTTGAAGACAATTATAAGCAGCGCGGATTAAGGAATAAATTGGTCAAAAAGTTGCGCCAGAAAGGCATAACCGACGAGGCAGTTTTGGCAGCCATCGGGAAGGTACCAAGGCACGTTTTTTTTGATGATGCGCTGCTCGCTCATGCGTATGAAGACAAGGCGTTTCCTATTGGCGAAGGCCAAACAATCTCTCAACCCTACACAGTCGCATTTCAAAGCGAAAAACTGGAAGTAAAGCCAGGACAAAAGGTGCTGGAGATCGGCACGGGCTCTGGTTATCAGGCGGCTATTCTTCTGGAATTAGGAGCAAAAGTCTATACTATTGAGTTCAACAGAAAACTGTACGAAAAGACAAAGGCTTTCCTGCCCTCATTTGGGTATAATCCCTATTTCTTTTATGGTGATGGATCGAAAGGAATACCTGCCAAAGCACCATTTGACAAAATCATCGTAACGGCAGGAGCGCCAGTAATTCCTTCGGCACTGACAGATCAATTAACCGAAAAAGGAATACTAATAATTCCTGTTGGCGACCGTGAATCACAAAAAATGCTAAAGATCCATAAGAGTGCTGGAAAGCTTCTAAAAGAGGAGTTTAATCAATTCGCCTTCGTGCCACTACTTGGCGAGAGTGGCTGGACATCTAAAGGCTAATTTTGTTGCTGATTTGCCTACCTACTAATAGGTAGTTATATTTGCACAGATGTCAACCCGGGAAACTATCATACAATTAGGTGATCAACTGATCCGCAGTAAAGGCTTTAATGCTTTTAGCTTCTATGACATCTCTGAAAAGATGAAAATCAAGAATGCGTCAGTTCATTATCACTTTCCGACTAAAACAGATTTGGGCATTTCAATTTTGGAAGCTCACCGTCAAAAGCTTCATTCATTAATTGAGTCAACCTCTACGAAGGGTCCAATTGATAAGCTAAACTCATTTCTTTTGATTTATACAACGATCAAATCAGAAGGACATGTTTGTCTTGTTGGGTCATTAGCTACCGACTTGAATACCGTGGATTTAAAAATTGCCAATGAACTTAAAACTTTCGCCGATGAGATTTTAAACTGGGTTACAACCATACTCGACGAAGGTAAAACAAGTGGTGTGTTTTCTTTTCAGTGCAGCCCAAGAACAAAAGCGCTAATGGTAATTACCAATATGCTGGCAGCGCTTCAACTTTCGCGGCTCACCAATGAAGAAGATTTTTATACTATTCGAAATGAGGTTATTAAAGGACTTAAAGACTAATTATTTAAATTATGAATCAGAAAAGAGTAGTTGTGACGGGTTTGGGTGCAATCACCCCGATAGGAAATAATCTTTCAGACTTTTGGAATAACCTCATTGAAGGGAAAAGTGGAGCAGCACCGATTACTCATTTTGATGCTTCGAAATTTAAAACGCGGTTTGCCTGCGAAATCAAAGGGTTTGAATTTGAGAAATACTTCGATCGCCCGGAGCTACGTAAAATGGATAAGTTTACTCAATTCGCAATGGTGGCTGCGGATGAAGCTATTAAAGATTCGCTGCTAGATTTAAATAGTATTAATAAAAGAAGAGTTGGTGTGATCTGGGGATCGGGTAATGGTGGCTTCCAGACATTTCAGGAACAGGTAATGGAGTTTGCCAAGGGCGATGGTACTCCGCGCTTCAATCCATTCTTTATTCCTAAGGTCATTGCTGATATTGCTTCGGGCTGGATTTCGATCAAGTACGGCTTTATGGGCCCCAACTTTACAACAATCTCTGCTTGTGCTACGTCCACCACTGCCATCATTGACGCTTTCAATTATATACGCTGGGGTAAAGCAAGCATCATCATTACCGGTGGATCAGAAGCCGCGATAAACGAAGCTGGCATTGGTGGATTTAATGCATCAAAAGCGCTTTCCACCAGAAATGATGACCCTGCCACAGCTTCGCGTCCATTTGATAAAAATCGTGATGGATTTGTAATGGGCGAAGGTGCAGGCGCTTTGGTTTTGGAAGAGTATGAGCACGCGATAAAACGCGGAGCAAAAATTTATGCAGAAGTAGCCGGCGGTGGCATGAGTGCAGATGCCTATCACCTCACCGGTACACATCCTGAAGGAGAGGGCGCTTTACTGGGAATGCAAGAAGCTCTTGACGATGCCGGCTTGCAGCCGCAAGACATTGATTATCTCAACGCTCATGCCACGTCCACTCCTCTTGGTGATATCAGTGAGACAAAAGCTATGGTAAGACTATTTGGGGCGAATGCGGCACACCTTAATGTCAGTGCGACAAAATCGTCTACCGGGCACTTGCTTGGAGCAGCCGGAGCCATCGAAGCAATTGCATCAATCCTTGCTGTAAAGAATGACATTATCCCTCCTACGATAAATACGCTAAATATTGATGAGGAAATTGCAGGCTCATTAAACTTTACCCTTGGTAAAAGGGTGAATCGTAAAGTGAATGTCGCGATGAGCAATACTTTTGGTTTTGGTGGACACAATGCAACCGCAATCTTCAAGAAGATCAGTTAGCGAAAGCTTCTTATGACGGTTACTTTTACCCTCAGCAAGGATCACATCTTTATGTGACAAGTTAGGTTAGAGTGAAATTGATTTTTTTTAGCCTAATTTTGCCTACAACTCTGTAGTTATGGCTTTTAACAAAACTCTCCTTTTGGCGTGCATTCTATTGCTTTGCACGAGCACTGCCTACAGTCAGGCGACCTATCAAACGTTTCAAAGTGGCCAATGGAATCAGAATTCTACCTGGACTTATGTTTCAGGCACACCGGTAGGCAGTCAGCCGCTCGCTACGGACAACGTAATCATTAATCATAATATCACAGTTACTGTCAACACCTCGGTTAATAATATAACAGTTAATGGAGGTAATAGCGTTACAATCAATGCCAACAATTTGACACTCACCGTCAATGGCACTATGACCATGAATGGCACCAGTGTTATTGTTGGTGGTAACACCAATCGGACTTTAAGCCTTCAGGGAGATTTCATCGTTCCGGCATCCCAAAATCCCAGTTTCCTTCAGGTAACGGTGACTCAAGCTTTAGCAAGGAATTTTACCGTGAACGGAACGTTTGGTTCAACAACTGCCGGGTATTCAGTTTCGCTTGGAAATGTAAACATAGGATCAACGGGTACGTGGCAACCAACAGCTACAGTTATTGTAAGTGCTAATACCCTTAACATTACCGATGGGAGTATTCTTGACGGCTTTAATATAACCGGAGGATTTAATGTTGGCGGAACTTTTACTGTTAATTATGGATCAGCAGGAGCGGTATCTACTCTCGGCGACTGTATTTTGACGGTAGGCGGAGCTACCTTCATTAATGGAACCCTGAATATTTCTAAAACAGCTTCAGGTACTAAAACTTTTAATGGTACCATCACCAATTACATTCACGGTGAATTCAGGAATCTTGTTGGAGAAAGCCTGGTGTTAAATTGTAGCATTATCAATAATAGCCTGTGGGCGGCACCAGCAGCCAATACTGGAACTTATACTATAAATACAGCAGGCAACTATACCTACACAGGCACCAATGTCATTGGTATGAACCAGCTAAGCATAACTGCTGCGGCCACCTTAACCAATCTTGGTTCTTTATCACTAATTAATGCTGCCGCTGCCGGCCTTGTTGTCAACAATGCTTCGGGCTCATTTATTAATGGCAATGGCGGATACCTTCAAATCCTTTCACCTGGCACCGGAGTCACTTTAACCTCCGGCACAATTAATTTTTCTACTTCTACCAACGAGGTTGATTATGCCTATGCGGGGGCTCAGAATGTTTATGCCACTACGTATGATAAGTTGACCACCTCTACTTCGGGCACTAAATCCTTAGTTGGCGCCACCGTAGTTAATAACATTTTAAAGACTTCATCATCTGCATTACTCGATATCAAAACCAATACCCTCAATGGTACAGGAAGTATTACCATGACTGGCACGAGCCAAATCAGTATTTCAAAAACCGGGGTGAACTTACCAGAGCTTACCGGAACATCCAATTCGTTTGCATCGGGCACTACTATTCGGTTGTACGGAACTGCTGCTCAGACATTGAAAAGCAGCGCTACATTTCCTTATCAGAATATTCTTATCAACGGGACAGCCGGATGTTCTGCTAATATGTCCAATGTCGCTTCCATTGGCGGCAACCTTACGATCTCCTCTGCCGCAGTGATGACTGGTAATCCGGTGATGACTGTTGCCGGAACAACCACATACTCATCGACAGGCTCAACTACGCTGGCAAACAACCTCACCACAGGAAGCTTTTTGATCTCAAGCGGTACACTTAACTATTCGGGGCTAACAATAACAGTGAACGGCAACAGTGGCTCATGGACAACAAATGGTGGAACACTTACAACCAATGTCACCAGCACAGTTGTTCTTACAACTGGTACAAGCCAGCAAATCGGCGGTACGTCAGCCCCTTCGTTTGCTAACCTTACCGTGAATAATTCGAACGACATAACGCTCACTGCGAGCACAACAGCAACTTCATCTCTTAGCCTCGCCGCTGGCAGGATTATAACAGGGTCGAATACTATGATTACAGCGGCCTCGGCGATCGTTTCCCGAACAAGTGGTTTTGTAGATGGCAATTTTAAAAAGAATGTAAACACATGCGGGCCCTGTTCCCTTACTTTTGAAATTGGCAATGGAACTGTATACGCTCCACTTCAATTAACCAGCCTTACGATTAGTACTGGCGGGTCGTTGACGGCATCGACTACTGCAACAGATGATCCTAACATAACTGCGTCGCTTATTAATTCTTCCAAAAGTGTGAATCGGTACTGGACCTTGGCAAATACAGGTGCTAACATAACCTACAACCCACAGTTTACTTATGATGCTACTGATGTAGATGGTGCAGCTACACCTGCTAACTTTAATTATGCGATACTTGATCCGGCAGCATTGACGTGGACAAATCCGGCAGCACCGAGCGGTACCCCAACGAGCACCAATTTTACAGCTTTAGCAGCTATTGCTGTTCCGGCGGCTGGTAATACAAGGCATTTTCAAATTGGAGAATCGGGATCAATACCCATAACAGTAATTAATCGATTGACCGGTACACAGAATTGGAGTGCTGCAGCCACCTGGATTCAAAGCAGAACAGGGAGTATTGTTACAAACGTTGCGAGTACTGCTGTTACCGGCACAGGTACACTATTCTTAACCGAGCTCGCAGTAAATGATGTAATCATGTTGCAAGCGGCCCCCGCCACCATAATTGGAACCGTTGCCAGTATAGCAAGCAATACCAGCCTGACCTTGACTGCAGTAGCAGGGAGCAGCACTGTTCCAGCCGGAGCTACCTTCGGCCGCGAACATGTTCCTATCTCGACAGATGCAGTGGTTATCGGAAACCCAAATAACGTGGCAACAACCAATATTCAATTGGACGTAAGTGCATCAGTTAATTCCATCACGTTTACGGCACTAAACAGTGCTCATAGTCTTACTCATTTAACAACCAACTCACTTACCGTAAGCTCAAGTGTTACCATCAATCACCCGACCGCAGCCGTAACTAACGTATGGAACATTAATGGAGGAAGTGCATCATGCACTGCATTAGTTATTGGAAGTGCAACAGCTACTAACACCAGGATCGCTCAGGTGGCTTTGACTAGTGGATCCCTTAGCGCTACTAATATTACATTCAGTACCGCGAATTCGAATGGATTTGAAGTCACCACAGTACTGGACAATAGTGGTACGGGCCAAATTAACATGACTGGTTCTTTCAACTTTACGAATAGCCGCGGAACGTTGAAGGCGCCTGTAGCTGCCGGTGCAAGCACATTCAATTTCAATGGAAGTACTTCGACCCAAGCGATCCTTGTACCATCAAGCAATACGACAGCAGCCTGGGTTTACAGCACAATATTGTGTAATAATCCCTCTGGCACAACTCTGCTCTCAACCACAAATCCGGCATCAGCCGCTTTATCGAATACCAATTTTACAGGCGACTTAAAAATTCAGGCTGGTACTCTCACCTCCAATTTGGCGATCACAGGTGGAGGAACACGCACTTTTCAGATTGCTCCCGGAGCAACATTCCTAGTCAATGGCGGAGCCGTTGGATTAACGGGTTTTGGAACCTTTGATTTCGGAACAACAGCGCCGTTTGGTACTTTCAATTATTCTGTAAGTAATGGTACCACGCCGCTGGTCCACCCCTACGGCAACCTGATTCTAGGTAACGGTCAATTTTACACAATGACCAACGCAGCTACCACGATAGCGGGAAGCTTAACCATAACCGGCAGTGCTACTATGGCCGGAACAGCAACCCCAGCCTCAACCATTACAGTTTCAAGAGACGTTACGGTAAATTCGGGAGCAGCTATTAGTGACGGGAATATATCCAGCATAAGCGTTGGAGGAAATTGGACTAACAACGGAACGTTTTCATTAAACAACAGTTCTGTCACTTTTACAGGAGCCGGTGTCTCCCAGCCTCAGATAATTTCCGGCAGCGGTGCTGACTCATTTACCAATTTGATATTGAATACGGCAGCTTCCACCAATACTGTTCAGCTTCAAAAATCAATTGCTGTAGGAAGTGTACTGACATTAACGCAAGGCGGATTAGACCTGAACGGAAATACACTGAATGTAACCAATCAGAGTACTTCGGCAATAACAAGAACATCCGGTTACATAAAAAGTGAAACTCAAACTTCCGCCTATGCACCTGTAGCGTGGACAATAAACGGGCAAACAGGAAGCTTCCTTTTCCCTTTTGGGAAAAGCTCTACAGAATATATACCCTTTACTTTCAACATTACATCGGGTGCAAACTTTGGTACAATACTAAGTGCGGCAACCTACGGTACAATAGCTAATAATACTCCCTACCCCAGCGGAGTCACCGATATTAATGCTAAAGGTGTAGATAACAGTGCCAATGTTGTGGACCGCTTTTGGATTATCTCCACCTCTGCAACCACCACAATACCTACTGCTACTATGACATTCACAGCCACAACCAGCGAAGTGGGAACAGTAACCAGTCTGGTGGCTCAGCAATGGAGCTCGGGCAATTTTTGGAACCCTGCTTTTCCGGGACAAAGCAATACCTCAGTATCTGCAACAGTGCCGGGAATTAATAGTTTCGGCATCTGGACTCTCGCCAATAGCAATTTTCCTTTACCTATTGAATTAGTGAATTTCAATGCAACCTTGATGAATTCATGGGTGAAGCTAACCTGGTCTACTCTCTCCGAATTGAACAATGATCATTTCGTTATAGAACGAACCAAAGATGGTGTGGACTTTGAGACAGTAAGTTTGATAAAAGGAAACGGAACTTCATCGCAAACGCACAATTATCAATCGATCGACTTCTCTCCTTTTCAGGGGAAATCCTATTATCGGTTGAATCAGGTAGATTTTGACGGACATAATCACTACTCGGAACTTATTGAAATCACTGTAAATCGTACCTCCTATGATATCACTCCAGTTCCTAATCCTGTGGTGGATAAAAGCACAATCTTTATTCCCTCAGACTTTAACGACGGTGACATTATAGTTGAGATATACTCTTTGCAGGGATCACTTATCTCATCTAAACACCTTAGTGGGGCTTCATCCGTTGAGCTGCTGAGAAGCGAGATGCCTACGGGAGTTTACCTTGTAAGAATATCTTCTGGATCGCAGGTGGCTTCCGCTAAGTTTATAGTACTCGACTAGCGAGGTCAGTTCAGAAGTAATTTCTTTACTGCTTCCATTCCCACACTTGCTTTCTCTGTTATGAAGCTTGTACTTGGAGTTGCTACTACGTCCGGTTTCCTAGGGTCGATTATATATTTAGCTACTTCAAGAGGCACATAATTGATCAATCCGGCTGCAGGATAAACTACCATCGAAGTACCAATCACCAAAAATAAGTCTGCAAATGACGCTACTCTCGCAGCAAAGTCCATCATGAGAACCATTTCACCAAACCATACAATGTTGGGCCGAAGTTGCGAGCCACGTTCGCATTTATCGCCAAGATTTAGTTCCCAGCCCTTGATTGGATAAACAAGAGAGGGGTCAAGAGTGCTTCGTGACTCGAACAAGCTGCCATGCAAGTGTTTCACATTCGTGGAGCCGGCTCGTTCATGAAGATTATCAACATTCTGCGTGATCACGGTCACATCAAAATCATCTTGCAACTCGGCCAGGATTTCGTGCCCGCGATTGGGTTTGGCTGCGAGAGCGCTTTTCCTCCGTTGATTATAGAATTCCAAAACCAGTTCAGGATTTCGCTGCCAGGCTTCGGGTGTTGCTACATCTTCGACTTTGTAACCTTCCCACAATCCGCCGGAGTCGCGAAAGGTAGCGAGGCCACTCTCCGCACTTATACCTGCACCTGTTAGTGCTACAAGTTTCTTAGGCATTAACTACTTCAATTTCCGATCAAAGAAATCTTTGGAGGCGTTAAAGGCTTTTGTCCAGTCTTCATACCGAAGGAAGAAATGAATTTCATCGGGCAATACCAGTAACTCAACAGGCACATTTTTATCACGAAGCTTTCCCACCAAATCAATTGTCTGCTGGAAATTAACGTTACGATCATCATCTCCATGAACAAACAGCACTGGTGCTTTCCATTTTGACAAGTCAGAAACCGGTGATGATTTTAAAGCCAAATCTTTTTCATTTTTAGTCACCCCCCACAAATTGGTAGCATCCTGCCCATCAAATGACCAGTCGTGCACTCCATGAAAATCAACTCCAGCTTTAAATAATTCAGGATTTCGCGATAGGCCCATCGCAGTTAAATAGCCACCATACGAGCCACCCCACAACCCAATTTTGGTTCCATCAATTTCGGGCAAAAGCTGTAAGAATTTTGCCGCCGCTACTACATCCTGATATTCACTTGCGCCACGTGGTCCCTGGTTTTGCGCTCTGCGAAAATCACGGCCATAACCAATGCCATCACGATAGTTCACCGATACGACGGCATAACCCTGGCTCGCTAGATATTGATTGAATGCATAAGCGTTGCTATAATAATCACCATAATGGAATCCTAACAGCATCTGGCGCTGAGGGCCTCCATGCATGTACACTAAACCAGCTCGCTTGCCAGAAATCTTTCTGTCAATGAATAGCTGACCATGAATCGTCGTTCCGTCAGCGGCTTTAAAAATGACCTGTTCAGGCTTTACAAATGAAACTGCCGAAAATGAGGCGGCTTTTATAATGTTGACCGGCACCGTCGCCTTTTTTACCTCATCAATACGCGTCAAAACTTTTGGAGAATTGATTGTAGACCGGAAGCAATACAAATTTACTCCGCCAAATGCGGGGTACATCTCGATGCCTTCTCCGGTAGTAACCGCAACTGGACTCCCGCTCACAACATTGGATTTCCAAATATGTCTGCGATCAATATCTTCACGGTTGCCATCGAAATAAATATTTTGACCTGCGGCATCCAAACAAAACGTTTCAACTTCCCCATCGCCGGGTGTAATATCTTTCACATCACCCCCATCTGGATTCATTGAAAAAATATGATTCCATCCGGTATGCTCTGAATAAAACAAAATCCGGCTACCCGAAGTCCAACTCAGTGGCTTTGGAGTGCCTTGTGCAAAGCCTCCGTCGTCTGAAGGAGATTTCCAGATCACCTTACCAATCAGAGATTCTGCATCGGCAAGCCAGATCGAAAACCGTTCGCCATCCAGATAATTTCTCTGTTCATTAATTTTTGCTCCATCCGTACGAATAAAAGCAACCTGTTTCCCATCAGCTGACCAGACAGGGAAGTCATCATTACTAATATCCGGAGAAACCCATTTGATTTTTTTTGTAACCAAACTATAAATTCCCACAAAGCTATGATCACCCCGGTCGCTAGTGAACAGCACATCGTTTCCCAGCGGCGAAAATTTTGGGGTGTGATTGCTGCCTCGAGCAACGAAAAGCTGCTTTGGAGCAGCGTTAATATCCAATCCCGTCTCATAGATTTGCCCTCCCTTCGCAAACAGTATTTTCAGTCCATCCGGATAAAAAATCGGGCTATGCCCCTGAGTAATTTTTGAAGGTAAGGTTTTAGAGCTAAGGTCTTTAAAATAGATCGCCTGCTCAGTTCCTTCAGTCAAACTTGCAGGATTGGGGTTTTGACCTTGCCGGTTTGCTCCGCCGCCTCGCACAAAAATGACTTTTGTGCCATTGGGTGAAAAAGCTAATTGGGAAATTTCCTGTCCGTCATCCTGCTGGTAATCGGTAAGCGCACGTGGCAAATCTGTTCCTGTTCTGATCATTACATTGCGCTTGCCAAGGTCGTTAATCACCCAAGCAATATTTTTTCCGTCAGCGGATGCTGTAAAACCGGATTCTATCGGATAGCTTAGAAATTGCTCAAGGCTGGTTTGGGCAAAAACCACATTTGTCAAAAGAAAAAATGGGACAATCAGGTTTTTCATAAGTATTTTTTTTTCGAAGATAGGAAATTAGAGTTTTTTGAAGGTATGTTTTTATGTCTGAATTGATTGGTCTTTCGGCTGGGAATTTTGTTTCCAGGATTCCTTTTTCTTTCTACCTTTACCCCTCGTTAAAACATCAAACCACTGATTTGCAATGAAGTTCATCGTTAATTCCAGTTATTTGCTCAAGCAACTGTCCAACATCAATGGAGTAATCACCACGAATCCCGTTGTACCTATCCTCGAAAATTTTCTTTTTGAAATTGATAAAAGTAAACTGACGGTTACGGCTTCGGACTTGCAAACTTCGATGATTACGGAAATCACCATCGAATCGAAAGAGAAAGGAAATATAGCGGTGCCTGCTAAGATCTTATTGGAAACGTTAAAAAACCTTCCTGATCAGCCAGTAACTTTCTCTATTGACGAATCTACGTACAGCATAGAAATCAGTTCAGACAACGGACGCTATAAATTAGCTGGTGAAAATGCCACTGATTTCCCTAAAGTTCCTTCAGTGTCAAGCGATTTTTCAGCTAATATTTCCACTGAAGTTTTGGCCCGCGCCATCAACAATACCATTTTTGCTACCAGCAGCGATGAACTGCGCCCTGCAATGACGGGTGTTTATGTTAACCTTGGAGACAAGAACACTACTTTTGTTGCTACAGACGGTCATCGTTTGGTGCGTTATCGCCGTACGGATATCAAATCTGAAAACGGAAACACGATAATCGTCCCTCGCAAAGCATTGAATTTGTTGAAAGCCACATTGCCTACCGAGAATACCGATGTGAGTATTGACTTCAACGCAAGTAATGCATTTTTCAAATTTGGAAATATCCGTATGATCTGCCGGTTGATCGATGAACGCTACCCTGATTATGAAAATGTAATCCCAACGTCGAATCCTATCAAGATGACAATCAGCCGGACTGAATTGCTTGGGTCACTGCGAAGGATTTCAATTTATGCCAACAAGACTACGCATCAGGTACGTTTAAAAATCACTGGTAGCGAACTACAGGTTTCCGCAGAAGATCTTGACTTCTCTAACGAAGCAAACGAACGCCTTTCATGCGAACATGAGGGAGAAGATATTGAGATCGGTTTCAATGCACGTTTCCTCATTGAAATGCTGAGCAACCTCGATACCGACCAAATTAAATTGAATATGTCTGCCGCCAATAAAGCAGGGGTAATTTTCCCGGCCGAAAAAGAAAAAGGCGAAGACATTCTCATGCTGGTGATGCCAGTAATGCTCAACCAATACGCTTAATCGTTTTAATTTGAAATAAAAAAGCCGTCTCAAACAAGGGGCGGCTTTTTCTTTTGTGGTGGTTGACTTAAACTGCCTTGTGCATCATGGCTTTTTCTTTTCTTCTCTTTTCATCTATAGAAAATTTGCCTGCTCCGAAAATAATAAAGACGATAAGCCCGATAAGTACAATCACAGAAATTTCAAGTTCCATGTGGTTGCCCAGAGACATAAACCCTTTTGGAGAATTAACCCAGATCACTGCCCCGATCAAAATTGGTAATTGAACAAAACACATAATGCGTGTAAGCAGGCCAAGTGCAATGAGTGGCCCGCAGAGCACGTGCGCAAAAACTATATAATGCGCAATTGAAGCGCCTGTATATGCCATGTTCATACCTTGAATGCTCATCTCCAGATTTTCAATATTGTTGAGAAAGCTGAACCCTTTATAAGTGATATACAAGCCCAGCACAATTCGAAAGAAATCTAAGAAGCCAGGGCGGTGAGAATTGCCCCAGTCCTCTACTTTGGTTATCATATTCATAACTCAGGGGTTTAAAACGCGACATACAAAGTTTAATAAAAAATCGGGAGATTTTCAAGAGGAATGTTATCTACTGAGCCCAGTATTTAGAGGGGGTCTTGCCAATAATTCGTTTAAAAATCCGGTTGAAATTGGAGAGATTCGAAAAGCCGCATTGATAACACACATCCTCAATTGTTGAATCTTTATTGATCAACATTTTGCAAGCCTCGCTCACACGTACTTCGTTTAAAAAATTAGTGTAAGTCTTGCGTGTATGTAGTTTAAAATACCTGCAAAAAGCCTCTGGCGATAAACTGGCTTCCCGGGCTACCTCCCGGATATAAATCTGCCGGTGGCTCTCACTAAAAGTAAATGACAAAATAGAATTCATCCGCCTGCTTTCCTCTTGTCTAAATCTATTATCGGATGAGATACTTAATGGTCGAGTCTTATTGGCTTCCGTTAACATCTTTAAAACAGAAAAGAAGAGTATGAGCCGGTTTAAGCCATTAGCCTTTTTTAACTGGTGAATCATGTTGCCGATTTCAATTCCATTTTTACCCATTACCCGCATTCCTAATAATGCCCTGGCTGTGAACTTGCGCACCATCTTCATTTCATCAAGCTCCCAAAAAGAATCGCTTAGATAATCTTCATTAAAATAAAGAGATGAAGCTTTCACAGTCAATTTACTTTTTGGGTCATAATAGCTCCTGTCGCTCCTAAACACGTGAGGCTGGTCACTTCCAATCACAAATAAGTCATTCGCGCCAAAACGGCCTACATAATCACCCGCTATCAAAGTACCCTCTCCTTTTACAATCAACATAATTTGAATCTCCGCGTGCTGGTGCAACTGATCATAAAACCGACGTCCACTGTCTTCCTGAAAGCGGAAGGCTTCTTTTTTAATTTTTGGCACCTTAAAGTCAACTACTTTCATTCTTCGTATTCTATTCGATAAAATTATAAAATATCAAAATAGTATCAGTATCGGATATTATTTAGTGCTGTCTACTCTCCCCTAGCTATTACATTTGTCATGCTTAAACATGAAACTGATATGACTATTAAATGGAAAGGCGTTTTTCCGGCATTAACCACCAAATTTACCCCGGACGATAAAATTGATTTCCCATTGTTTGAAAAAAACCTGAGGGCACAGCTAAACGCCGGTGTTGACGGGATCATCCTTGGCGGAACGCTCGGCGAAGCTAGCGTGCTGAGTAATGATGAAAAATTCTCATTGGTGAAATTTGCAGTAGAAAAGGTTAGCGGCAAGGTACCTGTGGTTATGAATATAGCAGAAGGCAGCACGCGGGATGCAATAAAGCTTGCAGACGAAGCCGGAAAGCATGGCGTCAACGGCCTGATGATGTTGCCGCCTATGCGATATAAATCGGACCACCGCGAAACGGTTGCTTACTATAAAGCAGTGGCCCAATCGACTGATTTACCAATTATGGTCTACAATAACCCGGTAGACTACAAAATAGAAGTCACTCTCGATATGTTTGAGGAACTAGCTGCCGAAAAGAATATTCAAGCCGTAAAAGAATCTACACGCGATGTATCAAACGTTACACGCATGATCAATCGTTTTGGGGACAGGTTTAAAATTTTGTGTGGAGTAGATACGTTGGCTATGGAGGAATTGCTAATGGGTGCTCACGGCTGGGTAGCGGGATTGGTTTGCGCATTTCCGAAAGAAACCGTAGCAGTTTATCAATTAGTGAAACAAAGGAAAATTGATGAGGCTTTAAAGATATATCGTTGGTTCTTGCCTCTGCTTGAACTGGACATCCACCCAAAATTAGTTCAATACATAAAGTTGGCGGAGCAGGAGGCTGGAATCGGATCAGAGCAAGTACGCGCTCCACGACTTACACTTATTGGCGAAGAACGTGAACGCGTTTTGAAAATTATCAGAGACGGAATTGCCAATAGGCCGAACTCAGGGTTTGAGATTTTACAAACGAACTTATAAGATCAGAATCGATGAATTAAACGCAAAAGGTTATGGAATACAAAGATGCAACTTTAAAGGAGGTCGACGCAGCGCTTCGGGAGGCTCACGTTGCTTTTCTTTCATTTAAAAAACTTAGCGGGAAAAAAAAGGCCGAATTTTTACGAGCTATCGCCGATGAGATTGAAGCGTTGGGTCAGGAGTTAGTGAGCACTGCTATGCGCGAAACAAATTTGCCGGAGGCCCGCATAATAAGCGAACGCGCCCGCACCACAGGCCATTGCCGGATGTTTGCCAACCTGGTAGAAGAAGGCTCTTGGATTGATGCCCGAATTGATACAGCGCAGCCCGAGCGAACGTCTGGGCCCAAACCCGATCTCCGAAAAATGTCAGTGTCTCTGGGACCTGTAGTTGTTTTTGGTGCAGCAAATTTTCCTTTAGCTTATTCTACTGCCGGAGGCGATACAGCATCTGCCCTTGCAGCAGGTTGCCCTGTGATTGTAAAGGCGCACCCTGCGCACGCACAAACCTCGGAACTGGTTTCAAATGCAATCCAAAAAGCAATTGAAAAAACGGGGATGCCAAAAAATGTATTTCAGCATTTGCACGGAAAAAGTTTTGAAACAGGCCAGGCATTGGTTACACATCCATTAACCAAGGCTGTAGGTTTTACAGGTTCCCTTGCAGGAGGAAAAGCATTATTCGATTTGGCTGTTAAAAGAGATGAGCCAATTCCCGTCTTTGCAGAAATGAGCAGTATCAATCCTGTAATTCTATTACCTGAAAGTCTTGAAAAAGATTTTGAAAAGACTGCCGTGCTGCTTGCAGGTTCTATTACTCTTGGTGTGGGGCAGTTTTGTACAAACCCCGGCTTGATCATAGCAATTGAAAATGAAGGTCTGACTAAATTTACTAGAAGGCTTTCGGAAGAAATTAAGAAAGCACTTCCCGGTACAATGCTTCATCAGGGTATTGCTGACAATTACCATAAACGACTCACTCAAACTCTGACGCAACCGGGCGTAGCAATTGAAGGTGAGTCGGTCAAAGGAAATAGTAGTCAGGGTGAATCGTTGGTAGCTTCGGTGAATGCTTCTCAATTTTTAAAGAACAATTCTCTTGCAGAAGAAGTCTTCGGGCCTTTCTCATTAATTGTAAAATGTAAAGATCTGGCCGAGCTTCATTCAGTAATCAGTCATGGTCATGGCCAACTGACGTCAAGTGTTATTGGTCGAGAAGATGAAATTGAGAAACACAAAAACCTGCTTAATGTATTAATTGAAAAAGCTGGTCGTCTGGTTATAAATGGCGTTCCCACAGGAGTTGAAGTCTGCCCGTCGATGCAACATGGTGGCCCTTATCCTGCCACTACCGATTCCAGATTTACGGCTGTCGGTACAGATGCGATCAAGCGCTTTGTCCGGCCTGTATCATTTCAAAATTTTCCAGATTCATTATTGCCTGATGAATTAAAAGAAGCCAATCCGCTTAAGATTTGGAGATATCGAAATTATGAATGGACAAGAGGTTAAACAGCATGAAAACATTTTTCTGTATTGATGCACATACGTGCGGTAATCCTGTGAGGCTGGTTGCCGGCGGTGGGCCGATTTTACAAGGTGAGAACATGAGTGAAAAGCGTCAGCACTTTTTAAAGGAATATGATTGGATAAGAAAAGGTTTGATGTTTGAACCGCGAGGCCACGACATGATGAGCGGAAGCATATTATATCCGCCGTCAGATCCGGCAAACGACATTGGAGTGCTGTTTATCGAAACAAGCGGGTGCCTGCCAATGTGTGGCCACGGCACTATCGGTACAGTTACCATCGCAATAGAACAAGGCTTGGTCGTCCCAAAAAAGAATGGGCACTTAAATCTTGAGACACCGGCTGGGCTTGTAAAGGTAGAATACAAACAAGAAGGCAAAAAAGTAAAGTCAGTTAAGATCAGGAATGTAAAAGCTTATTTAGCTGCCGAAAGTATTTCAGCTACCTGCCCTGGTTTAGGAGAACTCAGTATTGATGTTTCCTACGGAGGAAATTTTTATGCTATTGTTGACCCACAAAAAAACTTTCCCGGGTTGGAAGAATTTACTGCAGATCACTTGGTGAGTTGGAGTCGGGAGTTGAGGAAAGATATTAATTCAAAATACACTTTTGTTCACCCCGAAAACCCAACGATCAACGGATGCAGCCACATTTTGTGGGCCGGAAAAACTCTTAATCCAAACTCAACTGCGCGCAACGCAGTCTTCTACGGAGACAAAGCAATAGATCGATCGCCTTGTGGCACGGGCACCTCTGCGCGAATGGCACAATGGTTTGCCAAAGGAAAGCTTAAACCCAATGAAGATTTCATTCACGAAAGTATAATTGGCTCAATATTTACCGGACGAATTGAGGAAGTGACTGAACTTGCCGGTAAACCCGCAATCGTACCGAGTATTGAAGGCTGGGCTAAAGTCTACGGTTACAACACGATCACCATCGATCCTGATGATGATCCTTATGCCTATGGGTTTCAAGTATTATAGAATGGCAAAAATCGGAATCATCGGAGGCGGAATCATCGGGTTGAGTTCTGCTTACTATTTACAAAAGTCAGGTCATCAGGTAACAATCATTGATCAAACAGATTTGAAGAATGGCTGCTCATGGGGCAATGCCGGCATGATTGTGCCAAGTCACTTCGTTCCATTGGCTGCACCCGGTATGATTTCTAAAGGCATTCGCTGGATGTTCAATTCTTCAAGCCCGTTTTATGTTAAGCCGCGATTGAATAAAGACCTTATCAACTGGGGTTATAATTTCTATAAAAAATCGAACCAGGCTCAAGTTGAAAAGTCCGCTCCGGCTCTAAAAGAGATTAGCCAACTTAGCAAGTCAATGTATCAGCAGTTATTCAAAGAGTTGCCGTTTGACTTTGGCTTTCATGAGCGTGGACTATTGATGTTATACAAAACAAAGGAAGTGGAGCATGAAGAGCACGAAACAGCACGACTCGCAAAACAGTACGGTATTGACGCCCATATTTTATCTCCAAATGAAGTACAACGCTTGGAGCCTAATGTAAAAACAAGTGTGTTGGGTGGGGTCTATTTTCCCGGCGATGCGCACCTCACTCCACAGTCGCTAGTGACCGGATTCATAAAGTTATTGGACGGGAAAATCTCTTTCCAATTCAATACGGAAGTAACGGGCTTTGAACTTAACAATGAAACAATAAAAACCATCATCACCGACAAGGGTGATTTCTCATTTGATGAAGTGGTTGTTGCCTGCGGTTCTTGGTCAGGGCTTGTTGCAAAAAAATTGAAGCTCAACTTACCCATGCAAGCGGGCAAGGGTTACAGTTTCATACTTCCCGATGTTGAAAAGAATATTCACATCCCCTCGATTCTAGTAGAAGGCCGGGTAGCCGTTACACCTATGGGAAATTCGCTCCGCTTTGGCGGAACCATGGAAATCAATGGAATTGAACATGCAATCAATATGAACCGTGTGAAGGGCATTGTGAGCTCGATTTCAAACTACTACCCCGAAATGAAAGTAGAAGTGCCGCCTGTTGAAAAAGTATGGCATGGTCTGCGTCCTTGTTCGCCCGATGGTTTACCCTACTTAGGAAGAAGTACCAAATATTCAAACCTGATTCACGCTAGTGGTCATTCCATGCTTGGCATAAGCTTGGCGCCTGGTACGGGAAAACTTGTTTCAGAAATTGTTAATGGAGAAACCTTGAGTATGAACTTATCTGAATTTGCACCCGAAAGATATTTGCAGTCTCACTGATCATCTGTAACAGATGCCTTTATAGGGGCAAATTTTGCAAGCCTCCTCTTTATTAGTTTGGTCGAAGACCTCGTTCGGGTCAAAAATCTCTTCAAGTAAACGCTGCAGGTAGCTTTCAAATTCCTGGAATACACTCGCAGCATCCAAAAGGTATTCGCCATCCATTTTTAATCCAAAATAAAAGTCGTCATCAAAAAGGTTGTTGCGGTTGATCAGGCCGGGAACAATCCTCTCGCCATTCAATAAATTGTTATTTTGATAAAGTAGTGCGTACAATAAAGTTTGAAACGCGGCTTTGTTTCGATCGCCTTCGCGAGAAAAAAGAGAGGCTATGCTTCTAAATTTCAGTTCGTCTTTACCGGTTTTGTAGTCAATCACCCTAATTTCATCTCCTTTCCTGTCTACCCTGTCGATTGTCCCGCCCAATGCTACAAAGCCCGGAGCATGGCTAATCTTCATGTTGTACATCCACCCGTTTTGCTCCAAGGCTTCAACAATGAAAGGTGTTTGCTCACGATCAACCTCGGTGATACGCAAAGCAAAACTCTTTACCACCTCCCGAACTACTACGCGTTGGCCTTCATAAATTACTTTATGACCTGGATCCAAATAATAATTCTTAATAAAGGCATCATCTATAAAACGCTCGATTAGTTGCTCAGCCTTATCAAAATCACCATGTTCAATTAACTTACTTTTTTTCCGCTCAGTCAGGTGGCGATAAAAATGCTCCATTACTACGTGTAAAATATTTCCCAGCACCCTGGCGTCAATCTCTTCTTCAACCTTGAGAGGCTCCCGAATGCGTTCAAGATATTGAAAATAAAATCTCAGTTTACATTCGAGATATATGTTGAGTGCTGATGGCGAGAGGCCGCGGGAGCGCAGATTACCTTCATTGAGACGCGCCAGAGCTCGCAAAACATTTTCATCCTTATGAATGATAATTGGTTGTGGCTGTCTTGGTTCAGCAGTATTGTGTAAAACATGCCGCTCTACCGTCAACTGACTTTCATACAGCAACTGCTGCAAATAACGGCTCATCTCTCCCTGCCCAAGCACATCGGGTTCAGAATTGTAAAACAGAAAAATATTTTGCGATCGTTGAATGGCTCGATAAAAAAGATAGGCATAAATAGAGCCTTGATGCTCGGGGGTTGGCAAACCATACGCCCTTCGAATATTATACGGAATGTAAGAGCCACTGTTACTTAGCGATGGGAGCATTCCCTCGTTGAGCGACAAAATAAAGACATTTTTAAAATCAAGATTGCGGCTCTCAAGCACGCCCATCACTTGCAGCCCTTTCAGCGGTTCACCCGCAAACGGGATTTTTTCTAACCGGGCGTACTGCCTGAACAATCGAAGAAACGACTTTAATTGATTAGTTGTAAGTTCAGTGGAATCCGGACTCCAAACTGCATCCAAACGATTGAGCAACTGAATTCCTTTCAAAACATATTCTCTGTCAACTCCCTCCAGTGCCGGTAAGTCAGCAATTTCATTTAAAATATCCAATGTGTACCTGGTGATCGACTCAGGTCTTGAGAAGACTAACTCATGCAAACGCAATTCTGACGACAGGAATTCTTTCGGAACCGAAACCCAGTTGTGTTTAATTATTTCTTTAATCTTGCTATGAACTGTGGCAGCACCGGCAGCGGTTACGTAGGGATGTGACAAAACCGCCTGCGCCTGGTGAAAATTGAAAAAATCTTTCCTTGAAGATGTTTGAAGCTCTATAAGGATTTCCACTAGATTATAAACCGGTGAACTCGCCAGTGGAAACCCCATCGTTACATTGAATTTTTCGAGCTCACCGGAAATACTATGCAATACCGGCGACAATAATTTTTCATCTGGAAGAATAATGACGGTTTCTTCTGGAATTAATCCTTTCTGTAATTCATCAGCCAATATTTGCGCCATTGCTTTGACTTGGCCTACTGGTTGTGCTGCGCTAAAAAGTCTTGCTTTTTTTTCCTGGCGAAAGAAATCCGGAACATTCGAAGAAAACGTTTTTCTCAATACCGGATGCTCCATGTGTGAGCGAAAGAAACTTCCCGCCTCCTGCTGCACGTCATTGACATAGTATTGATCGGTGTCCCAGCGGACTTGCGCCATGCCTTGCTCTACAGCAAAAGAAATTATTGTTTCTTCCGCCTTTGTCAGCGCATTGAACCCTGCAAACCACAAACATTTTTCGCCGCCAACAGGATAAGGAAGAAGGATTTTTCCCGAATCAATATCTTCAGCTATGGCTCGATGAAGCATCCCTTCGTAAGCCAGTCCTTCTTTAGAAAGACTGTCTTTAAAACTCTGATATAATGAATAAAGCCTCCGCCAGATATCAATAAATTTCTGTTTGTTAACCGATTGCTCTGAATCAAGATTGCTCCAAAAGCTTTCAAGGAATGCTATCTGTTCTTCAGTGAGGTAGTCAAGGCCCGAATCAAGCTCTTTCAAATATCTAAGGTCGGAAAACAGATTTTTTGCATTGATTAAATATTTGTCGGCCTCATCAAAATCTCTCAGCAGCATTTCGCCCCACATAAAAAACTGATCGAAGGGCTCGGCATCACGGCCCATAACCTTATAATAAACCTGGTGCAAGCGAAAAACTAGTTCCAATTTATCGGGTACTTGCCACGGTGAAAGTCCGGTAACGAAATCCTCAAATGCCAAAAGCTTAGGAGAAAATACCGGCTGGGAAATTGATTCTCCCAGATACTTGCGAAAGTAAAGCGCAGCCCGGCGGTTGGGAAACACTACAGTGATCTTGGAGAGATCAGCATGATTTTTATAGATTTCTTCGGCCAGTTCCTGAAGGAATGCTTTCATTATTCTTTACGGATAGCAATTAAATGATTTGAGCCATAAGATCAAATTAAATTGAAAGGCAGCATATCCTAGATTATAAGTACTCGGCAGCAGACATTTTCCTTTTTTGACCTATGTCAAAGTCAGGGCAATTCAAATGCCTGACTTTTGCCTGAACATTATTTATAAAAATCAAAAAAAATGAAAAAGAAGCACTACAAGTATGTCAACACGTTATTCGTTGTCGTCCCTATGACTTTAATTATGGCCTTCGTCGGGCTGGTTCGCAATTACGGTTTTGGTGAAGATTGGCTGTTAAAATTCTTCAATGCATGGAGTGTAATGGTGCCAGTAGCTTACTTTGCGGCATTTATCATTATCCCCAATGCCCGAAAGCTGGCGGAAAAAGTTACTTCAAAACCTTAAGTTTATCTTTCAACGATGCACCAAAAGCTAAGCGATTATATCCGAAAAAGAATAACTATCGATGACAACCAACTGAAAACGGTTTTGTCATTCTATAAACCACTAAATCTGACTAAGAATGAGATTGTAGTTAACGAAGGTGATGTTAGTCACCGAATGTTCTATGTAAGTAAAGGCTGTCTGCGCGTTTTCTTCATCAATGAAGAAGGTCATGAAGCTACACGGTACCTGGCCTTTGAAGGCAATTTTGCCACCGGCTTGGTAAGTTTTATTTCAGAGAAACCTTCATTGGAATTTATTCAGGCAATTGAGGAAACTGAAATCCTTTTCATTACTAAAAATGACTTTTACCACTTGTTGGAAATCATACCCGGTTGGGAAAAATTTTACAGGCATTATCTCGAACACGCTTATATCACCAACACCAACAGGTTAATGTCTTTTATCACGATGAATGCCTCCGAGAGGTACAGTCAGCTGCTGTCGCAAAACCCAATGGTAGTGCAACGCTTGTCAAACAAAATTGTGGCATCTTATCTGAATGTTTCGCAAGAGACGCTAAGCCGGCTAAAGTCTAAGATTTAGTTCGCAATTGGGTTGTACTTGCCGCAAGCACTTTTCATTTAAAAATCCGTAAATTTGAACTATGTACCAAGTCAGGGATTATATTAACATTGATAAGGAGATACTATCCGGAAATCCGGTTTTTAAAGGAACAAGAGTTCCCATCCAAACATTATTCTTTCATTTGGAGAAAGGTATTCCTTTGGATGAATTTCTAGATGACTTTCCTACTGTGACTCGGGATCAGGCGGTTGCCGTAATAGAAATTGCGGGGAAAATCCTGACATCAAAGAATATCGAGCAAATATATGAGACTGCTGCTTGACGAGAATCTTCCAAAAAAACTTAGATTTAAAAGAGCACGAAGTTTACATAGCAGCCGATAAAGGCTGGACCAGAATATCTAATGGTAAATTGCTCGAACTCCTCATCAATAATCAATTTGACGCCCTTCTTACGTTCGACAAGAATCTTCAGTACCAACAAAATTTCAAAAAGTACACCATTACAGTCATCGTTTTAGATGCAATGGATAATAGCTATCTAACTCTTAAAAATCTTGTACCAAAGATTACTGAAGCTCTGTCTGAGAAATTGAAACCTGGAACAGTAGAAATTAGAGAATGATCACTCCGCGAGCACCGGCCTGCTTTCAATTGACTTTGCGGCAGCTTCCAAAATCTCGAATGCGCTTTCGGCCATCCGGTTTTCAGTATCAAGAGTTGGATTCACTTCCACAATTTCGTAGGCACACACTCGCGGATCTTTGCAAAGCTCTCCGTTGAGCGTTTTCGATTCCTCGACAGTCAAACCATTCGGAACAGGCGTGCCGGTGCCGGTAGAAAAACGGCTATCGATGCTGTCTACGTCAAAAGAAACATATATCAGGTCACAATGATCGAGCATATTCAGTGCACGCTGCGCCATTTCGACTGCGCCTTTCTTTTTTACATCTTCTACTTCGATGAAGTTGATGTTGAATTTATTGATGAGGTAATTTTCAGGCTTCTCTAAATCACGAACGGCAATGTAAACAAGGTCTTCCGGGTTGATCTTTGGACCTGGAATACCAACATTTTTTATCTGCTCCCAGTAATCAAGCGTTTCACCACGAGGATCGTTCACTTTGCCCTCCAGATTATCAATTCCAAAAGCCATTGCCAAAGGCATTCCATGCATGTTGCCAGATGGTGTTGTAAACGGTGTGTGCAAATCCGCATGAGCATCAATCCAGATCACTCCCAATCGCTTTTTAGGATAGGCTTTCTTAATTCCGGCAATCGTGCCATAAGCTGTGGAGTGATCGCCTGCCATAATCAGTGGAAAAAAATCATCAAACAACTGCTCATACACTTCAAGGCAAACGCGCTCTTCCATAACCAAAACACCATCAATGAATTTTGCGTAGGCATGTTCAGCACCATCAAAAAGGAGTTCATTTACATTTTCTACCTCGATAGAGTCGTATTTTTTAAACAAATCTGACTTCAAATCAAGACTGGCAATCTTCATCGCCTCAACGCCCAGACTGGCGCCACGGGTTCCGGCACCGATTTCGGACTTCACTTCGATGATTTTGATCTCTTTCACAAAAACTGGAATTAAAATAATGTTAACTAATAACGAAAAGCGAGAAACAGCAGGCAGAAATAGCCCGAAACTTAGAAGTCGGGCAATGCGTGGGCAATCGCGAAAATCCGGAAAAAAAAGTGGTTGGTCATAACCATGTATCTTTTGCAAAGATGGCAAATTTATTAGAATATTGCATTCTTCGTTAATCGTTAACCGTTGTTCGTTAATCGATTACACTAGCGGATAACGATTAACCATTAACTATTAACGATTCGGATGAAGAGTTACAGGGAGTTGATAGAGCAGACTTTTGAGTTTCCGCAACGGGAATTTAAAGTACGTGAGCATGAATTATTATTCAACGATGTGCCTTTAATGGATGTCATCAAGGAGTACGGCACGCCCTTGCGCGTTACCTACCTGCCCCGAATCAGTGAAAACATTCGCTTTGCGCAATCTGCCTTCAACAATGCGATGGAGCGCTTCAAATACAATGGCAAATACACCTATTGCTACTGTACAAAATCTTCCCACTACGATTTTGTACTTGAAGAGGCGCTTAAAAACGATATCCATATTGAAACTTCCTCGGCTTTTGATATTCCCATAGTACGAACGCTTTATAATCGCGGCAAAATCTCAAAGGACACTTTTGTTTTGTGCAATGGATTTAAAATGCCAAAGTATAAGGAATACATCACCGACCTCCTAAATGACGGATTCAATTGTATTCCTATTCTCGACAATCTGAGCGAGATTGAGCACTACGAAAAGAACGTTACCAAGCCATATCAAGTGGGCATTCGCGTAGCAGCCGATGAAGAACCAAAATTTGAGTTTTATACCTCACGTCTTGGCATCCGCTATGGCGACATCAATACATTGTATAAAGAAAAAATCGAACCAAGCAGCAAGGCTTCACTGAAGATGTTGCATTTCTTCATCAATACCGGTATCAAAGACACTGCTTACTATTGGAGTGAACTCAGCCGCTTCATTTTTAAGTATTGTGAAATGAAGAAAATCTGCGATTCGCTTGATTCCATTGATATTGGCGGCGGTTTTCCGGTGAAGCAATCACTCACATTCGCCTACGATTACAAATACATGATCGAACAGATCGTGGAGAACATCAAATGGATTTGCGAGAAGAACAATGTGGCAGTGCCCAATATTTTTACTGAGTTTGGCAGTTTTACCGTAGCCGAAAGCGGAGCAGTGCTTTATTCAATGGTAGATCAGAAGCTGCAAAACGATAAGGAACTTTGGTATATGATTGATGGCTCGTTCATCACGCATTTGCCCGATGTTTGGGGGCTCAATCAGAAATACATTTTATTGGCCGTAAACAAATGGGATGATCCCTTTCACAAGGTAAATATTGGTGGTCTTACGTGCGATAGTCAGGATTACTACAACAGTGAAGCACACACCGGTGAGGTTTTCTTACCGATGATTACAGATGAGGAGAAGCTATTCATTGGATTCTTTCACACCGGCGCCTATCAGGAGTCGCTGGGCGGTAACGGAGGTATTCAGCATTGTCTTATTCCTGCGCCAAAGCACGTATTAATTGACAGGAATGAGGATGGCGAAATATCTACCGAGCTCTTTGCGCCTGAGCAGACCAGCGAAAGCATGATGAAAATCCTTGGCTATTCCGATAAGGAAGAAAACGCTAAAAAAGAAGAGCCGGTGAAGGTACACGCTACACCGGCCCAAAAAATGTCTTAATCTATTCTTACTACTTAAGTCTTTCGTCTTAAGTCCTTCATCAATTTCTCCCAAACATTCCTTTGGTCTCGGTAAAGTCCGATGGAATGGTAAAGTCAGAGGCATTGAGTGATTCCTTCTTAATTTCAGTTACTTCCATCACCGTGCTGCCTTGTGGAGTACTTGATTCGATTCGTAATGGCACACCCTCCATGCCTTCATAAAAAAGCGATTGGCCACGTCCCACGCGCTGCTTAGCCATTGCTTTCACATCAATGTCTTTAATATCAGTGGTTGTCCACATGTTGCTGGTAATCGTTTGGCCGCGCTCACTCATTGTAATAACGTACTTGGTACAGTTATAATTAAGGATCTTCATAGTTTCAGAAGTCTTGGTGACAGTTGGCTGCGGGCCGGATGCAGCGCCTTGTCCTCCGCCACCCGAAGGCATTACCATATACGTTTTCTTGTCACGATCGAGGCGTACTGTCTGATCTTTGTCTTTCTGACGAAGCATCTCGCCTGCCATCATACCGCCTTCCATTATAGTTAAGACATTTCCGTCTTTCATTTTTACAGTAAATCCTTTAGGCATCATGTTGCTCATCATATCACCGCCTCCACCTTGCTGCGCCTTCATCATATTTTCCATTTGAGCTTTCATGGCAGGGTTGCTTTCCATCATAGCCTTGAATTTAGGGTCATTCATTTTGTCCTGAAGTTCTTTCATCTTGGCCTGATTTGCAGGGTCATTCATTTTTTGCTGGCCCTCTTCCATTTTCGCTTTCATAGCGGGGTCAGTTATCTCCATCTTCATAGACCACTTTATTGTGCCTTCAAAGCCTTGTGCCCACACTTGCGATACGGCTAGCGTGAGCATGGCAATCATTAATTTCTTCATAGGTTTTTGGTTTGTTAGTTGTAATACTAAAGGTAACAAAGAAAATTTACAGGCAAATAAGACAGCACTCAGCCAAACATCTGATTTTTTCGATTTGTTAATGAATGATCATTAATAACCACATGCTCACCAAATCTGCTTGTTAATTGACTTCTCTCTATTCATTAAAAGATAAGACTTAACTTGCAACATGCATTTTAAAATCACCAGCGCCCAAAATCCTAAAATAAAGAGCCTAATGGCGTTGGAGAAATCGCGTGAGCGAAGGAAACAACAATTATTTATCATTGAAGGCAAAAGAGAGATCGAGTTGGCAGTGAATGCCGGTTATAAGATCGGGAATATCTTTTTTTGCGATGAAATAATCAGCCAGAACGAAATACCGGACAAACTACAAGAAGACAAACTTATCGTCCCTGTTGCCAAGGAGGTATTCGATAAAATTGCCGTACGTGAAAATTCAGGAGGAATGATTGCTGTTGCTGAGCAAAAACCACATTTACTTTCTCACGTCAGGCTGCGTGAGAACCCGTTGATACTGATTCTTGAGGCGGTGGAAAAACCCGGCAATCTAGGCGCTATTTTACGCACCGCCGATGCCGCCGGAGTCGATGTTGTTATCATCTGTGATCCACAGACTGACTTCTACAACCCTAATGTGATTCGCTCAAGTGTTGGATGTGTGTTTACAAATCAGCTGGCCGCGGTTCCATCAGAAGAAGCGATTGAATGGCTCAAAAAAAATAAAGTAAAGATATATTGTACCTCTTTGCAGGCATCGCATCCTTACTATCAGGTTGACTACCGGCAACCCTGTGCAATCGTTATGGGAACGGAAGCCACCGGGCTCTCAGAAATATGGACGAAAAATTCGGATGCAAACATCATCATCCCGATGCAAGGCAAAATTGACAGCATGAATGTATCCAATGCAGCTGCTGTCATGACCTTTGAGGTGCTACGCCAGCGAAGATAGCCGCATTTCGTTACCTCCCATAGAGTTATATCCTCACAAATTCAACTCTGCGATTGCTTGACTTTCCTTCGGGACTATTGTTATCACTAATCGGTTTAGTAAGACCGTATCCTTTGGTAGTAAGCCGTGACCCGTCAATGCCCAAATCGATCAGCGCCTGACGCACGGCATCAGCCCGGTCTTGCGAAAGTTTTAAGTTGGAAGCGGCATCTCCGTCGGCATCGGTATGTCCTCCGATTTCAAATCTTAATTCAGGATTATCAATCATTACCTCCTTGATCATGTTTAAAGTTCCCATACTTGTAGGGCGGATAGTTGCTCTGCCTACATCAAACTGGATTCCATGCGTAACAATTTTTGCATCAGTGAATTTTCTGCCGATCATATTCATCGAACCACCAGCTGCGATTTTCAGGTTCTTAAAAATCATTGGATTATTAATATCACCTATGCCACCGACTTTGATAGAAACAGGAACAATCTGTGTGTTGGGCATGATAGTGACGCGATACTGATCGACATACGTTTTTATCTGGCCATTCTTGAAGATGAATGCAGCATGATGCCATTGACCGAATAGCTTAGCATTTGTATCCGGAAACGGGCTGCTGAAATCCCTTATGAAATAATCAGAGGATACATCTCCTGCAGGACCGAAATAAATGCCTTTCTGACTATTATCGGCGCATTCGATAAATACCCTTACACCGTTTCTTTGTTCAGTTTGAACGTAGTAATCCAGTTCTACTGTGAAAGGATCAGTCAGATAGGCTTTATTTTTTACCAATGGAGTTACATAGGCGTAATTACCTTGGGTTATAAACAGCGCTAACTCTCCATTGACTTTGTTAAGTACTGCTTGTCCTTTTTCTAAATCCCATTTGTCTGGGAATTCACCCTCTTGACCATCCTGAAAATTATCTTCAAACAGAATATTTTCACCCGGAACAAAATCATAATTACCATATACTTTCAGGCTGGAGTTTTGGGAAACTCCCTGATTCATATTTGGTTGGTTAGAAGAGTTGGATGAAAAGTTATTAGGCAGATTATTGGTGACAGGTAGATTGTTGTTTACAGGTTGATTATTGTTTCCGGGCTGGTTGTTGTATACTGGTTGGTTGAAAGAAGTAGTATTGCCAGAGCCAGACTGAACAAGCACCTGATAAACCGGAATGTTAAAACCTTTACCTCCGAATCCGATATTACAGGAATTATTGCCTTGCCATGTTTTTCCAATCTGAGTGGACCCGTCATATTCACACCGACAGACGTACAATGTGTTTTGATTTTCCTGTCCACCTACGAACGCGTTGCTTGGCAGATTTCCATTGATAACATCGCTCCAATCAAGCCCATTATTGCCTGCAAGCACTTCATAACTTTGAGCTGTAAGTTCCTTGCCACCATACTCAAAGTTGGCACCATTCCAATCTGTACGTGTTTTGCCCGGATGCCAGTTTCCTATGTAGTTCGCGTGAGCTACGTACAAGAGTTTTCCATCAAGATCCTTGCCACCCACAACTGCATCGGGAGGTATCTGACTGCCAAAGCCAATACTTACCCATCGTTGAAATTCATTGGGATGCTGTCTCGCGTGGTTAATATCTTCCTCCTTCTTAATCTCCTTTTTGAGGTTGTTAAAAAAACCCTGAGAATACGCTTGGGTGAATACGATCAGGAATATCATTCCGGACAAGAGGGTGGTTTTCATGGAGCAATGATTTGGGTTAAAAAAGCCAACAAAAAAAGTGCACTGAAAACAATGCACTTTAAAGAAGGATGATTAAAAGAAATTAATCAATCAGATGAATATATGATATCTCAAAAAATCATTCTTTTTTAGGCATCTTCAATTTCTCAATAGCAAAATTTTCAACTGCTTTCTCTACAGCAGGAACATCTTTTGAAACTATCGACGAAGCCAATACATGACCACCGGCATTTGGGATAGCCACCATTTCTTTCATGTTTTCCTGGGTTTCCAATTGCTTGTTCATCTCCATCATTGCACTCACCTTCACCTGAGGATCTTGTTCTTTTTCGTTTTTATAATAATAAAGGGTAAGGCTGGGGCATTTCACTTTTTGAAATGTTTCCGGATTCATCTTTTCTTCAATAAGTTCTTGCAGCTGAGCAACTGACTCAAGACGATAAGAGTCATTCCAGTACCGCTGTACTGCCGTATCTTTTGGAAACACGCGAGACTTCCCGCCAAACACCATTCTGGCTATTTGCAATCCCCACGGATTATTGGCAATCCATGCTTTAGAATCATTGATGGCAATGTTGGGAGACATATTTATCAAAGCAAAAACATCATCTGGATATTGTGCAGCAAGTATTAGCGCCATGGTACCGCCGGTAGACGTGCTCATAACAATTACCTTCTTACCAATCGCTCTTCCAATTGCTAACGCTTCCTTGCTGCTCTGCCACCAGCGGTCAGGCGTGAAGTTGAGCAATTGATCGACCGTATCAATGCCGTGATCGGCCATGCGCGCGAGATAGAGGTTGCAACCAAATTTTTTTGCGAAGTTTATGTGAACGGGATTCCCTTCCATTGGACTCGCTGAAAAGCCATGAAGATAAATGACAGCGTATTCGGTCTTAGTTTTGGCGCTATCCGCCCAAATGATTCGCGCCTCATTATCAGGCTTTAGTTTGTGTCTGGCCTCCTGATCTGAAACATATTTTTCCAATTCATTAGCTGCTTGCGGCACCACTGGCATTGACGGATCAAACTTAGGTTTTGCCGGCTCAGGGCCAAGAAAATAAAGTCCAAACAATAGTACAATCGGGAATGAGATAAAGATCAGTTTTCGTTTCATATGAATTTGTATAATTCAAAGATAATAACTGCTATCAATTAAACTTTGATAACAGTCTCAATGAAGTTTATCATCAGTGTAAAAGAGTAAATGAATATTATCTTTGCAGCCCCATGAGTAAAACCATATTCGATAAAGTTTCCTTACAATGCAGTCGTGCGGTTACACACGCCTACAGCACATCGTTTACATTTGGCATTCGTTGCCTCGCAAAGGAATTGCGTGATCCTGTCCATTCGTTATATGGGTTTGTCAGACTTGGCGATGAAATTGTCGACTCACTTCATGGCTATGATAAGAAAAAATTGCTGGCACAATTCAGGGAAGATACCCATCGGGCAGTTTATGAAAAGATAAGCCTCAACCCCATCCTCAACAATTTTCAACACACTGTTCATAAGTTCGGCATTGAGCAGGAATTGTACGACAGGTTTTTGAATAGCATGGAGCTTGATCTGACGGAAACGCAATACGATCGTAGAGGAATTGAAGAATATATCTACGGGTCGGCACAAGTAGTTGGCTTGATGAGCCTGCGGGTCTTTTGTAATGGCGATAACACCCTTTTCGAGCAGCTCAAGCCTTCAGCAATGCAGATGGGTTCGGCATTTCAAAAAATAAACTTTCTTCGTGATTTGAATTTAGACTACAATCAAATGGGTAGAAATTATTTCCCGGGTGTAGACCTTGCTTATTTTAATGATAGAGACAAGAAAAAAATTGAAGACGAAATCGCCAAAGAATTTCGTGCAGGTAGAGAAGGAATAAAACAATTGCCACGATCGGCAAGATTTGGTGTTTATGTAGCATACTTATATTACTACACGCTATTTAAAAAAATAAAAAACACACCGAGTTCAATGGTCCTGCACAAGCGTGTAAGTGTACACAACAGGCGGAAGTTGTCAATTCTAGCCTTTTCATACTTAAAATACCGGCTTAATTTGATCTAGGCTAAAAGAGGAATCGTCCTTGTAACACAAAAAGTGTAAAACCGTTAATCACTCCATGCTAAAATTCGACGGAGTAAAAAAAAGCTATGGCAGCCATCTGATTCTTGATGTGCCTAGCCTTGAAATCAATACTGGAATATACTGGCTCAAAGGAGGTAATGGCTCAGGGAAATCAACGTTGCTCAAAATGGCCTCAGGTATTATTCCCTTTGAAGGCGAAATCATGATTGACTCAGTCAATTTAAAAAGGAGCCCGGTTGAGTATCGAAATCTGGTGAGTTATGCCGAAGCCGAGCCGGTTTACCCTTCATACATTTCAGGCTTGGATTTGATTAATTTCTATCAAAAGATCCGCAAAGAAGAGAAGCAAAAAACTAGTCAGCTCATTGAATTGTTCGGCATCGGCACTTATTATAAAGACTCAATTGGTACCTACTCCAGCGGCATGCTCAAAAAACTTTCGCTGGTGTTAGCGTTCATCGGCAATGTGAAATATATCTTTCTGGATGAGCCCTTGGTAACAATTGATCAAAAGTCATTGCCGATAATCTACAAGCTTATTAGTGAATGTCTTGAAACAGGTACGAACCTGGTCTTCACATCGCACCAGCCAATCGAATACAATGGCCTACGACCAGCAATAGAATTAGAAGCCAGTGGCGGAACAGTGCGATTCTTATGATCAAAATCCTTTATTCCACAGTCATTCATAAATTCTATGAAAGGAACTCGGGGTTCTTTCTTTTCATATTCTTTATGATGTTTGGCGTTGTCGAATCTACACAAATCGTCAACTACCATTTGTCACTCATCTATGGCATGATTAGTTCACCAATCTTTCTGGCAATAGTTTGTTTGCTTTGGTCATTTTACATGATCAAGTGTGTAGCATTTTTTAGTCAGGTATTATCGCTGCCCGAAAATTCGTTCTTGAGAAACTTGAACTTATTGAGGCAAGCAAAGCAATTCAGGTTCGTTCTCTACTCAATTACCTTGATTTACATTCCTGTAATCATCTACGCTCTTTTGATAATCGTTATTTCCTTTCGCGCTAAAGAAAATGCAGTGGCCTTTCTTATAACAGGATTTCATGGATTACTCATTTTTGCAGCCACAAGAATCATATTGTCTCGCTTGAATTCAACCCGACCGTCTCGTTTGGTTCTTCCAGTGATTCGTTGGCCATGGCCCAAACCATTCGAGTTTTTCTACCTGAATCTGCTTACTTCAAAACTGAAAACGGTTTTATTCATTACAAAAATATTTTCATTTTCTGCCATTATTCTGTTCCTGCGGATTCCCTTAGATCATTATGAATATCGCACGGCTGCCATGGGTTTACTCTTCGGTCTTGCTGCACACACGGTAATCATTTTTGAGTTTAGGAAATTAGAGGACCATAGTCTTTTATTTGCTCGCAGTCTTCCCTTGTCGATGTTGAAGCGGTGGAGTTACCTGATTATCATTTATACGCTTCTGCTTTTGCCAGAGTCTGTTTTGCTCATCGTAAATCATATCCATCTTATTGATGCAATCTTAATACTGATTGGTGGCACCAGCTTTGTTCTTTTTAGTCACTGTTCATTGTATGGCAAGGAATTGAACATGGACAGGCATCTTCAGATGATCCTATGGCTTTTCCTGATTGGATTTGGGCTTACATTATTTAAGCTTGCTTTTGCAGCGTCTCTTTTGATATTACTGTTATCCTGGATCCGCTATAGGAAGAAATTTTACTTGCACGAAGCTTCAGCAAATATTCCAGGTTCAAACTAAAGAGTGGCAATTTTGAAAAACTTGCTTTTGATAGATTTCTAAAAATCTGACAAAAGCAAAAAACACCGGGCAAAAGCCAAGTGTTCGGTTATCAATTTAGGTTCAGACTAAGCAGAGGCAAGTTCAACCGGCCGCTCTTTTTTGCGTTCGGTTTTCTTTTTTAGTTTACTGATCTTCTTAAGCTCTTTTTTCATTTGCTTGCCCACAAGAGCAGCCAATTTCTTTGAACTTTTCAGGATCAGTTTTTCAGATTTCTTTCCAGGTTTTGAAATCCCAAGTGTCTGAATAGTTTGATGTATTGAATCGATAAGGTGCAAACGCACTTCTTTTTTTCCTTTCACAACTAATTTTTCCATAGATCAGATTGGTTTGAACCGAAAGCTATTGTGTTAAGGTTTTATTACCAAGTTTTCTGAAAAACTTAACATTGGAACAGTGTTTCGAATAAGAATCGATTGATTTATAACATCTTACATATTCAAAATCTATAAACATTTTGTCTACATGATGGTGTTTAACCTATTCGTATCTAAGCGAGTTTATGGGCTTGGCATTAGCTGCTTTGAGCGATTGATAGCTTACTGTAAGCCAGGCAATAACAATTGCTACTAACGCACTACCGATAAACAGACTTGGTGTAAGAGTAATTCTGTATGGGAAATCAGACAGCCAGCGGTCGGCCAGGTACCAGCCAAGGCCAATAGCAGGAACGATGGCGATCAACACCAAAATCATAAACTCTTTTGATAAGTGAATGGTAAGGCCGGTAACAGATGCTCCCATGGCTTTGCGAATACCGATCTCTTTTGTGCGCTGCTCTGTTGTGAATGCTGCTAACGCAAACAAGCCCAAACACGCGATACTGATTGCTAAAAAAGAAAACACAGTGAAGATATCACGCAAACGCTGCTCGGCGTGAAACAATGTATCAAAATCCTGATCAAGAAAAGTAAACTCAAATGGTTCGCTTGCTGCGTTTTCCTTCCAAATTTTTTCGATTCCTGAGACCACTTGCTGTGGGTTACCCTCATACCTCACCATCAGGTTTCTGCTTTCCCGCTCGAGTCGAATAATCATCGGTCGGACTTTATCCTTCAATGTTTCGAAATTAAAATCCTCGACCACGCCAATCACTTTTACCGTTTCGGGTTTTGAGCCATTAAAGTCGATGACTTCCTGATTGATAGCATTATCATCTGCCCAACCAAATTCTTTTACAAAAGCTTTGTTGACCACACAATTAGTAGAGTCGGCCGTGAAGTCACGGGAAAAATATCTTCCTGAGGCTAGTTTAAATTTCATCAGCTCAAAGTGATCCCAATCGGCTGAATATTTCCCTGTCAGGTGATCAATACTACTTCCCTTCTCACGAAACACAGTAGTGTTATTCACACCAGGAAATGAGTTAGCGCAAAAGCTGACAGCACTTACACCGGCGAGATTTTTTACTTCATTCCGAAATGCCATCCTGTTCTTTTCGAGCCGGCTTGTGCTTTGAATTACCAGGACATTGTGTTTATCCATTCCCAAATCTTTTTCCTGCATGTGCGTCAGTTGCAAAAACACAACAGCTGTTGCCAAAATCAAAAGGATTGAAACGGCAAATTGAAATACCACCAGCGTGCTGCGTACCCCTTTGCTCTTCATACCAGCTCTTACTTTTCCTTTAATTACCTCAGTAACGTTAAATGAAGTCAAATAAAAAGCGGGGTAACTTCCTGCAAGAAAACCGACAACAAGCGTAAGCAGCAAAGCAGCAATAAAGAAAGATGGTGAACTTATAGCGGCCAACGTAAGCTGCTTGCCCGACAGCAAATTGAAATACGGCAGCAGCATGTAACACAAGCCTATTGCCAGGACAACCGCCACGAAACTGAATATAAATGACTCGGACAAAAACTGTCCCATCAATTGCGAACGTAAGGAACCTAAAGTCTTGCGGAGGCCAACTTCTTTCGCGCGGCCAGCCGATTGTGCAGTCGCAAGGTTCATGAAGTTGATACATGCCAGCAACAGGATGAAAATCCCAACGCCCGAAAAAATGTAAACGTATTTCATGTCACCCGAAGGCTCAATATCATCCTGCGCAAAATTTTTCAGGTGTGAATCCGTGAGCGGATAAATAATGTAGCTGTAAATTCCGCCCTGCTTGCGAAACTCATCAAAATTAATTCCCAAGCCTTTCTCTAATTCTTTTCCAACATATTTGGCTACCAAATCTTCCAACTTGGCATTGATTTCTTCAGGCTTAGTCAACGGGCTTTTGGTAATATAAGTGTACATCGAATTACTAGTCCAGCCCTGAAACACCTGATTAGAGTCCCTGCTAATCGTATTGTATGATAGAACTCCACTGAAGTGGAAATGGGAACCCGATGGAGCTTCTTCTGCAATACCTGTGACTTTGAAGGCTTTCTTATCATTGCCAATCACAAGAGTTTTTCCTACTGCAGGTCCATTGAAATACTTTTTTGCAAGAGTCGGTGTAATGACGATAGAGTTGGGTTCATTAAGCACCGTTTCCTTGTCACCTTCAAGCAGTTTAAAACTGAAGAACTTGAAAAAATTGGAATCTGCGTACATTATATTTTTCTCCGTGAAAATTTTTTCTTCATTTTTAAAAAGTACGCCTGAGCCTCTAATGGGCCGCAACCGGGTCATGCTCTCTACGCCTGGTATTTCGCTTTTCATGGTTGGCCCTACCGGAAAGCTCGAGTTGTTGGTATAAATTTCCTGTCCTGCAATTTTTCCGTGCAGCCCCACCCGGTATATGTTTTCTACATTAGTGTGAAAACGATCGTAGCCTAACTCATCGGTTACGTAGATGAAGATCAACAAACAGCTGGCAATGCCCACGGTGAGTCCAAATATGTTAATGCCAGAGAAAAAACGGTGTTTCGTGAGGTTGCGCAATGCAACGGTCAGGTAATTTTTAAACATAACTAAAAACTATTTTGGGTGGTTTGATTCTTTAAATTAACGACTGGAATTCTTACGTTTTGTTACGCTATTCGTCACGTAATGTTTTGGTAGGGTTTAAGGAAGCAGTACTCACTGTCTTATAACCCACTGACAAAACGGCGATGACTATCATGGCGATTACCGAAACGGATAAGCTGATTACACCAAGTTTCAAATAATACTCCCAAATGGAATCCATTAGCCAATTGGATGCAAAATAACCAAGCCCTCCGCCTATCACAGTTGCAATTCCAAGGTTAACAATGAATTCAAAATTAATCACGGCAGCAATATTAGTAAGCGATGCGCCAAGCACTTTGCGCACGCCAATCTCTTTCATCTTTTTAACAATATTCAGGGAAACGAGTGTGAACAATCCTATGCCCGTCATTAGCGCAGCAAAAAAACCGAGAAACCCGAACATGATCACGACATTCTTATTAATGTCATTGGTTTCCTGCAGTTCCTGATCAATCATTCGCCCATTGTATTGGGTATTTGGAAACACTTCCTTCCATTTCTTTTCCATAAAGGCATTGATCTCGGCCAATTTTTTCGGACTGGCTTTAACAACCAGCTGCTGATATTTATCGGGTGATGTGTAGCGTACCATTAATGGTTGAATCGGCTCCCACAACGCACGCGCATACACATTCTTGATAACACCGACCACATAGAATTGTACTGTATCCATCCACACAACTCGTTTGCCAATTGGGGTGTCTTTCCAGCCAAATTGCTTTACAAAATCTTCGGTAACCAAAACAGATTCCTTTCGATCTGTTTCAGAATCCTTCTGAAAGCCGCGGCCTGAAATCAATTTCATATCCATCACTTCAAAGTAGTTGTCTCCAACTTCCATGATGTCAACTTCACGAATTATTGATTCATATTTGATCGGGTCATTGTAAAATGAAGTTGCAATGTGGTGTTTCGTACCTGCAATCATATCTATGTCTTTATTGGATGCAAGTGCGTCACGATAGGTGTTGAACGCGCCCTCATTATTTACCCAAACTGAAATAACCCCGTGCGTAGCAAAACCTAAATCATAGTTTTTTTGAAACTCTCCATTATTGTAAAATGCCACACCCATAATAATGGCGAGCAGAGAAATAATAAACTGACCTGCCAGCAAAAACCGTGTAAACCAGTTGGTACCGCCAAATTTTGCAGTTCCTTTCAGAATGCTTACTGGCTCAAATGAAGTAATATAAAACGAGGGGTAGCCACCGGCAATGATAGCAGTGATTGATAAAAGCGCAATCAAAAATAATAGGAAGCCAGCATTCTCAGTATAGCTAAGTTTCAGTTCCAGCCAGGGCCAAAGTGAGTCGTACGCTGGCACAAGCCACTCGGCCATCAGCAAGCCAGCCACCAAACCTAAAAAGCACAACAAAAGATTTTCTCCCAGAAATTGAACAATTAACTGGCTGCGCATCCCGCCCATTACCTTTCGAAGTCCGATTTCTTTTAGCCGACGGCTGGATATGGCAATGGAGGTATTGGTGAAATTGAAACATGCCAGCAACAATAATAAACCCGCCATAATAGCCGGCACCAGCACAGCCTCTTGAGGGATACCTCCCCGGAGCCAATCGTTGTTTACCCTTGGATCTTCACGATTGTGTTTCATCATCCCCTTAAAATTCTCGAGGTAAAAAGATGAAATCTTAAAATCTTCACGCGCTTTATTTTGCGGCTCGATGTATTGTTGGAGCTGCCTCGTCACTTCCGCCACCCGTGAAGGATCTTTAATCTCAAGGAAAAGGGTATTCCAACGTTTCCAGCTTGTCTCGTTAATATCCGGGTCTAAATTGATATCCCAAAAATTATCAAACAGCGACACGGCATCAAACCTAAAACTGGAATTGAAGGGCTGCTGCTGAAAGACCCCTCCTATCGTAAATTCTTTAAGAATGCGCTTGCCATCTTTTTGCAAAACCACCTGAGTAATGGTCTTACCAACAACATCTTCACGGTTGAAGTACTTCTTTGCAAGTTCATCACTTATAAAAACCTTGCTTTTGTCATGAAAGTCAGAGAAGGCTCCGTACTTCAGCTTATAGCTGAACAAATCAAAAAATCCAGAGTCAACAAATACGAAATCAGTTCCAAAAATCTCTTCGCCAATGCGAATATCTGTGTAGCTCGAAATGTACCGTACAACTTTCGAAACATCTTTAAAGTTCTGTTTTACGTGATTGCCCAGCGGCATGGGCGCCATACCAAAACGCTCGTGCTTTCCCTGAAACTCGCGGTTGAACTGTACCCGATATATTTTCTCGGCATTCAGTTGCGCACGATCCCACCCTTCACTGAAGTCCCAATTTACATAAGCAACAATACAGCAGGCGATAGCGATGCCCATCCCAAAAACATTGATGAGAATAAATACCTTATTCTTCATCAGGGAGCGCAAGGTGATGAGTAGATAGTTTTTGATCATACAGGTGGGTTTTGTACCTAAGACGCTAATTCAATTGAATGAGTTGCGTCAAGCCAATAAATGTGCCAGCAGGGAAAGTGGGATAAACGATCAAAATGGAGACTCTTAATTATTTCGGTGTGTACATTCCTGAACACCGGCGTCCATTTTTGATTGTATCAGGACACCTCTATAAAAAAATAAAGTCCCACCTAACAGGGACTTTATTTCTTAACCTAAACCTAAACTATGAAGAACGAATCAGGACTCGATTGTTCCTGAAGTCTTAATTCTAGATATGAAATTGTTCTTTAATGTTCTCGGTCACAATTTTTCCATCGAATAGGTTAACAATGCGGTGAGCATAGTTAGCATCATAAGGAGAGTGGGTTACCATCAAAATGGTGGTGCCTTCCTCATTCAATTGTGAAAGGAGTTTCATTACTTCTTCGCCATTAGCAGAATCCAGGTTACCGGTAGGTTCATCGGCTAGGATTACCTTAGGTTTTGCTACGATGGCACGTGAAATAGCAACACGCTGTTGTTGTCCACCAGACAGCTGCTGGGGGAAGTGATTTCTGCGATGCATGATATTCATACGCTCTAGCACTTCCTCAACTCTTCTCTTGCGCTCGTCTGAGGGTACTTTCATATAGAGCAATGGCAATTCTACATTTTCAAAAACAGTAAGCTCATCAATCAGGTTGAAGCTTTGAAACACGAACCCGATGGAGCCTTTGCGCAACTGCGCGCGTTGGCGTTCAGAATATTTTGCTACTTCATGTTCGCCAAAGAAATACTCACCACCGGAAGGGTTATCGAGCAAGCCGAGAATATTGAGCAATGTTGACTTGCCACAACCCGACGGGCCCATGATGGCAACAAACTCGCCATCTTTTACTTCCATATTAATGCTGTTGAGAGCGGTCGTTTCCACTTCTTCTGTGGTATAGACTTTTTCGAGATTTTTTAATTTGATCATAATTAATGAGGTTAAGAATATGACGCTTGAGGTTTGGTTTTAGTTGTAATAGATACTTAAATTCTTTTCGTTGGTTACAATTTTTATATGCTGATAAGACGCTTTAATCTTAAAAAAGTTGCAGCAGGACTTAATTCAATATCAAAACTTCATTGTTTCCAAAGTTTTCGTATGAGGAAGTGATCACATGATCGCCCGGCTTCAGACCTTCCAGCACTTCAAAATACTCGGATCCCATTTTGCGGCCCAGCTTCACTTCTCTGCGTACGGCACGGTCGGTTCCAGGCTCAACTATAAATACCCAGTTGCCACCGGTATCTTTATAAAATCCGCCCATAGGCAACAACAATTCCTGCGAAGGTAAGCCTAATTCAATACGAAGGCGCAGTGATTGTCCTCTGCGAATTCCCTGAGGGGTTTCGCCTTGGAAATCCATATCTACTTCAAAGCGGCCGTTGGTAATATTGGGATAGATATATTTGATCTCAAGATTATAAGTCTTGCCGGCAAAGTCAGTGGTGGCCGGAAGTCCAACAGAGATTTTTGGCAAGTACAATTCATCAATCGGCACACGCACTTTGTAGCTACCCACCACATCTACCTGCCCTAGTCTTTGAGCCATACTCACAGCTTGTCCAATTTCCCAGTGTGCAGCCATCGTTAACTGACCGTCAACCGGGGCTTTAATATTAAGATTATCCAATATGGTTCTCACTGATTCAAGATTTTGTTTCATCCTCGCTTCAGAAAGATCAATGTCAACTAATGATAGCACGTGAGCCATAGAATCCCTTTTGTAAGCCTCATAAGTAATTCTTCTACGCTCAACGTTATATATATAATTGGCTTGAGTTTGTTCAAAATCCTGTCTGGCCATAAGCTTTTTCGCCATAAGCGTTTTTTGCCTTTCATACTGAGGCCGATAGATTGCTATCTGGTTATCAATCAAAGCCAATGTTTGGCGCTGCGCTAAATCACTATTTAAGAGACTATTTCGAGTATCACGCGAACGGTTGATACTCTGCACCAAATCAGATTCCTGCTGCAAAACCGCTATCTCCCGGTTAAGGTTAGTGATTTCGATAATAGGATCTCCTTTTTTTACAATCGAGCCGCTTTCGTGAATCACTCGTTTGATATTTCCTCCCTCAATGGCATCCAAATAAACAGTGCGAGCTGGTTCGACAGTGCCGGTCTGTGGAATGTACTCTTTAAACTCGCCCATCTTCACTTCCGAAATAGTGATCTTATCCTTTTCGGTTTTCAGTTTCGAACGTCTATCGGCAAAAATGAATTGATACCCAATGAAAACCACTCCCGCAGTTATGCCAACGTAAGTAGCCACCTTCTTTACGGTAAATCTTTTCTTTGTTAATTTCTTGTCCATTGACTCAGCCATTTCATTTATAGTTTCGAGTATACCCTAGCCAACTAATGTGCCAAGCTGATAACGGGCTTTTCAAAGCTGATTTAGGTTTTAATCGTCCAATTCAAGTTCAAATGTGAACGAATCTGTCCGTATGCGGACAAAAAAATTATAGCTTTGGCCCAAAAACAGCGAATAGCACAAAATCAAAGGCATTCGTTTTACGGTATCAATATTGTGACTTCGCAATGAAAATTTCAACCCTTGGCAACTATGACTGACACTAAGTACGGAAAAATCCTGATTGTAGACGATAACGAAGATCTGCTAAAGGCTGCCAAGATGTTTCTGAAACGCCACTTTGCGCAGGTAGACATAGAGAAAAACCCCGACAGCATACCCACATTGATGGCCCACGAAGATTATGATGTGATTTTGCTCGATATGAACTTCACCAAAGATGTGAGCAGCGGTAGTGAAGGCTATTATTGGCTTCAAAAAATTCTGGATATCGATCCTTCATCGGTGGTGGTACTGATCACAGCTTATGGCGATGTGCAAATGGCCGTAAAGGCGATCAAAGCCGGAGCTACGGATTTTGTATTGAAGCCGTGGGAGAATGAAAAGCTGTTAGCCACGCTTTTTTCATCGATGCGCTTACGCGAAACGCGCGATCAGATGGAGACTCTGAAAATTAAGAATCAGGAAATTAACCACGCGCTCAACGAAAAATTCAGTGACATCATCGGGCAGAGTCTTGCCATGCAAAAGATTTTTCAGACAGTAGAACGTGTAGCCCAAACCGATGCCAATGTCTTGATTCTGGGCGAAAACGGAACCGGCAAGGAGATGATTGCCCGAGCTATTCATAGAAATTCAGCAAGGAAAAGTGAATCGTTTGCTTCTGTGGATTTGGGTTCGGTAACCGAAACACTTTTTGAAAGTGAACTCTTTGGTCATAAAAAAGGCTCATTCACCGATGCCAAGGAAGACCGTGTCGGGCGGTTTGAGCTGGCTAATAACGGAACACTTTTTCTGGATGAGATCGGCAACCTGTCTATGCCGCTTCAAGCCAAATTACTTACCGTTTTGCAGCATCGTAAAGTAAGTCGCGTTGGGGCTAATAAAGAAGTGCCCATCAACATAAGGCTCATCTGTGCTACGAATATGCCGCTTTATGAAATGGTGAAGGAAAATAAATTTCGTCAGGATTTACTTTACAGGATCAACACTATTGAAATCGAAATTCCCCCGTTGCGCGAACGGCCGGAAGACATTCCTTTGCTTGCCCATTTTTTCTTAAAAAGCTATGCCACCAAGTATGGCAAAAGTATTTCGAAGATCAGTGACGGAGCCGTTAACCGGATGAATAAACATTCGTGGCCGGGCAATATCCGCGAATTGCAACATTCAATTGAGCGTGCTGTGATCATGAGCAGCGCTTCTGTGCTGCAGCCCGAAGACTTTAATCTGAACCAGGTTAACCTGAAAGAAAATGAGCCGGGACTAAGTCTTGATGCTTTCAATCTGGAAGAAGTTGAGAAGCTGCTGATCAGAAAGGTCTTGAAAAAGTACAATGGCAATATCACCCAGGCAGCAACCGAACTCGGCCTCACACGTTCATCGCTGTATAGAAGGCTTGAAAAACATGGACTCTGACATAGTTGTCAAATTATCCATTGCCGCTTGACAATTATTTATGAGAGATTTCCGTATCCGTATTTTATTCCGCGTCATTTTGTTGGGCGCAATGTTGTTGTTGGAAGTATTTATGTTCAGCCGGCCCAACATGATCTTTGCAGCAGGCCTTTGCACGCTGATCGTACTTTTTCAAATGTGGGAAATCTACAGGTTCACCTCACAAACCAATCGCAAACTCACGCGATTTCTCGAATCGGTCAGGTACTCTGATTTCATCTCGGGATTTGCAGCAGATAACAAGCTTGGCAAAAGTTTTAAAGATCTAAATGAAGCCTTTAATGAGGTGCTTGAGGCTTTTCGTAAAGCGAGATCTGAAAAAGAAGAAAACTGGCAGTACCTCAATACCGTGGTGCAGCAAGTACGCACAGGGATTATCTCATTCGATACCGACGGAAACGTTCAATTGATGAATGCAAATGCAAAACGGTTTGTGAATGAAGCCAACCTGAAAAACATCAACGAACTCGAAGAGAAAAATCCAAAATTATACGCGTCACTAATTGAGGTGCAATCGGGAAAAGGTACACTTTACAAAACCAATGAATTCTTGTTAACGATCCAGGCAACAGAATTGCGCATTCGCGGAAATACGGTGAAACTGGTGACCATGCAAAACATTCAGACGGAATTGCAAAAGCAGGAACTGGAAGCCTGGCAAAACCTTACGCGCGTGCTCAGGCATGAAATCATGAATTCCATCACGCCTATTTCGTCGCTCACCTCCACGCTTCGCGAAATTCTGGATCATGAATTGATAAAAAAGGAAAATGAATACGAACTGAAAGCCGATGCTGCTGACGACTTACGTGAGGGGTTAAGTACGATAGAAAGCCGGAGCAAAGGACTTATCAAATTTATAGATGCGTATCGCGAATACACTTCATTGCCGCAACCAAAAATGAAATCGGTATTGCTCAAGGAATTGATCGACAAGACAGCTCAGTTTATGCGGCAGGGGTTGAAGAAAACTACTATAGACTTTTCAAGTTCGTGCAGTTCGGATTACCTCACTGTTCAGGCTGATGCCGAAATGATTGAACAAGTATTGATTAACCTGGTAAAGAATGCCATGGAATCCCTTTTGCAAAATGGAAGCGGCAAGATTGAGCTTAATGGGAAGTATGTAGACCAATCAATCATCATTGAAGTAATCGATAATGGGCCGGGCATCATACCCGAAGCCATCAACAGAATTTTTGTTCCCTTCTTTACTACCAAAAAAACCGGATCGGGTATTGGCCTTGCTCTTTCGCGGCAGATCATGCAAATGCACAACGGCTCTCTTACAGTAGAATCGGAGCCTGACGTGCGCACGGTTTTTACGTTGAGGTTTTAAAGCCCTATACTCTATTTCAAATCTGATTCTTGATTTTGTTCGGTAGTTTTGACAAGACCAGCTCGTAGGATTGCTCTATGTAATGTTTCCATTCTGCAAGTGTGAGGGCGTTTGCCTTCTCAATGAATATCCAATTATTCCTTGCCATATACGGAGCTGGAATGATTCCTTCCCGTTCGGTGAGTTCGCCAAATTCTTCAGGAGTTACTTTGATCGAAACTTTCATAGGAGGATCAATGCTGGTGACACAATACATTTTGCCACCAATAAGATAGCACAGATCGTTGCCCCACTTGATATCACTAGTTGTTCCTTTCAGACCAAGACAAAATTTCTCTAGTTCAACATGGTTCATAGCTATCTAAAATAGGCGTTGAATGGATCCCTAATAATTTTACTTCGAAGATCATTAGAATACTTTTTACCTATCAGATTCGTCAACTTTTTCGATTGTCCATTCAAAATAACTCAAAACAAAAAATTAATCATGTTGATTATCAACTAATTACGGTAAATAACTTATAAAAATAATAAGGTACTTGGTCATACATAGTACTTTGTGCGTATACTGCATTAAGGTCGATAAAGAAAAGGATTATGAATGTTGAAAACACACAAAGTCAGATGAGGAAGGGAATACTTGAGTATTGCATCCTTCATATTATAGCACGAGGTGAAACCTATGCCTCAGATATGCTAGACGAGTTAACTTTGGCAAAAATGATAGTAGTAGAAGGCACATTATATCCCCTGCTTACCCGGCTGAAAAACGCCGGACTGCTGGAGTACAAATGGGTGGAATCCAAATCGGGTCCTCCCCGCAAATATTATAAGCTCACTCAGGTGGGCGAACAATTCCTTACCGGCCTTACAGAAACCTGGGAGGAACTGGTGCGCTCTACAGAAATGATTCGTAGCAAATCCACAGCTAAAGTTTAACCCCTCACTCTATTATATTACACGTTTATGAAAAAGACACTCAGCATCAACATCAGCGGCATCATTTTCCACATTGAAGAAGATGGCTACGAAACGTTGCGCAAGTATTTAGACTCGATCAATCGCTACTTCGGCTCTTTTGAAGACAGCAGCGAAATTCTGGCTGACATTGAGAGTCGCATCGCCGAAATCTTTCTTGCCAAACTCAATGACGGCAAGCAGGTGATCACCGGTGAGGACGTTCAGCAACTCATGGGAATAATGGGGAATGTAAGCGACTTCAAAGCCGCCGAAGAAAATGAGTTTGCCGGAACAGCCTCAAAAAAGGAAGAGCCAAAAACAGCCACCGATCCTTCGGCTCCTAAAAAACTGCTGCGTGACCAGAAAAGAAAAATACTGGGTGGTGTGTGCGCAGGGTTGGCTCATTATTTCAGCATTGACCCGGTATGGCCACGGTTAATATTTGCCTTGCTCTCACTAGGCTATGGCACCGGAGTATTAGTGTATGTCATCTTATGGATTGTGCTGCCTGGCGATTCTAATCTGGAAGAAGAAAGCACTGTAAAAAAGATGTACCGCAACCCCGAGAGCAAAGTATTGGGCGGTGTAGCCGGTGGTATCGCTGCATTCTTTGGTTCTGAGGTCGTTTTGATACGCATCGTATTCGTAATCCTCACTTTCATGGGTGGGTTTGGACTAATCCTCTACATCATCCTCTGGATTTCTATACCCGAAGCCAAAACCATTACCGAAAAAATGGAAATGCAGGGTGAGCCTGTGACACTTTCAAATATTGAATCGAGTGTAAAGAAAAGCCTGAATGAAAAAGACGTTGAAGAAAGTGCACTTGCTAAAATAATCCTATTCCCTTTCCGTGCGTTGGCCGCAATACTAGCATTCATTGCTAAAATACTCGGTCCTGTTTTACGTGTCAGTGTCGATGTGTTTCGTGTGATGATTGGTATAGTCATTATGCTCACAGGCCTTGCCATGGTGCTCTCTATTCTAATTGCTTTCGGTTTATTGCTGGGAATGGTTTCGGCCTCGTCTTTACCCGATTCGTGGACATTCGCCAACCTGGAAGGAGTCAACTTGCCATTAGATGCAATCAGATCAAGCTTCCCCACATGGACAATTGTAGCTGCGTTCTGTACCGCGTTTATCCCTGCGTTGTTTATTCAACTTCTCGGTAGCTCTATCATCGCCAAGCGTATCGTCTTCCGCCCGTTGGTAGGCTGGGCACTTTTCGTGATTTTCTTTATCAGTGTGCTGGTGCTGAGTCTCTCGTTGCCACGGATCATTCTTTCCTTCAAGGAAGAAGGAGAATACAAGGTTGAAAAAGCGTTTGATGTGAATGGAAAGACGGCCGTATTCAGGGTAAATGAAACAGGTTTGGATGACTATCGGGTTACTGACTTGTCGCTTAAAGGATATGATGGCAAACAATTAAAACTTACCGAACGCTTTATCTCACAAGGTTCCAATCGCAAAAATGCCATTGAAAATGCTCAGACTGTCACTTACAATGTGCAACAAGCCGACAGCACAATAACTTTTGACTCTAACATTACTTTTAATAAGAATGCAAAATTCCGCGCACAGCGATTAGAACTTGAAATGCTTGTGCCTTACGGTCAGCAATTTATTATTGATGTGGATATGTGGAGGCTCATCGACAACTATGGAAGATGGAACTACTCTGAAACCAACCGGGAGCAAACCTGGAAGATGACCGAGAAAGGACTTGAATGCCTTACTTGCCCTTCGCTTCCTAAAACCGATCAGGGGCTTGGTGAGAAAGATCAGTTTGGATTGAAAGATTTTGACGAACTCGATATCACCGGCATATTTAATCTTATCATCAGGCAAGGCGAAAATTATTCTATTGAAATGGATGGTGACGAAAGTGAGCGCAAAAAGTACAAAGTAGACCAAGCTGGTAATGTCTTGGAGATTAACTACCACTCGCGCAACAAGACTTTCTGGATGAAGGATTTTCATAACAGTGATCTGTTGAAGATCTACATCACAATGTCTAATATGAAAAAATTGAAAGTGAAAGGCGCAGGCAAAATCAAGATTGAAGGCTTTCGCGAAGAGTCTGCTGACATTTCCTTGCTTGGCACGATGACTTGTGAAGCCAGGCTCTCGGCACAAAACCTGCAACTTGACCTCTCGGGACCAATGGTGTTTGAACTTGATGGAGAGGGCGATTTGCTTGAAGCTGATGTAAACAAAGTGGCTCAATTAAAAGCGAGCGGTTATGAAGTGCGCCATGCAATTGTCAATGCTCGTGAAATGGGTCGTGCGCGTGTAAACGCTCGCGAAACTGTTGAAATTGAAACTGACTTCACAGGCTCAGTTAAGTATCAGGGCAACCCTGAAGTAATAAGGAAAGACTGATTTAAGCATTTTCTGGTAGTTTCCGCGTCAGTGCGGAAACTTACCTTTTTATGCTACCGTAAAATAATTCCCTGATTCCCTCCAATCTATCAGGATTCAAAATATTCCAACATCCGTGCAACCCTACCCGTTACTTTTGCATCTGGTGGGTGTAACGGACTAAATGGGTTTTCAAATTTACCGCGCAAAAGAAACAGAGCTAATCGAAGGCTGCCAGCGGCAAGATCGCCAGGCACAGCAATCGCTTTACCAGATTTTTGCCGGTAAGATGTATGCTCTTTGCTGCCGTTATGTGAAAGACAAAATGGAAGCAGAAGACGTGCTCATAATTTCGTTCACCAAAATCTTCGAGCGAATCGGCCAATATAAAGGCGAGGGAAGTTTTGAGGGGTGGATCAGGCGCGTGGTGGTAAACGAGTCACTTACCTACCTGCGCAAGCACAAAAACATGTACCTCGAAACCGATATCGAGGCAGCGGTTTATGAACCTGACTATCAAAAGTTGGAAAACCAACTCGAGGCGGATGATCTGGTGAAGATGATTGAAGAATTGCCGGTTGGCTATCGCACGGTGTTCAACCTCTATGTTATTGATGGATACTCGCATCAGGAAATTGCCGGGCAATTGGGCATTAACGAAAACACATCAAAGTCACAGTTGAGCAGGGCGCGGGCCTTGTTGCAAAAGAAACTCATTGAATTAGAAAAAGAATTGATTCAAAAAACAAATTGATATGAAACAGATCGATAAGTTTTTCAAAGACAAATTAGACAACCACGTCATTGCTCCTCCTGACGGTGCTTGGGCTAAAGTGGAAGCCAGTCTCCCAAAAAAAAATAACGTAGTGGCTTGGCGTTTGGCAGCTGCTATTGTGTTGATGGGGGCCGTTATCACAATCTATATGTCACAACGTAGAACGGAGCACTCGGTCCCCATATTGGCGGCTAAATCACTAAAACAAAAATCAAAAGAAAGTAAGCCCGTTGTTCAATTAACAAAGCCAACAGAAAAGAAACTGATGACATCAAAGACTACAGCGGGCATAAAAGCTGCACCAACCGAAATTCAAAAAGCAGAACAGTCTCTTCCGACTGAAGAAGTGGTTTCGACTTTAAAAGAGAATATCAATGAAGAAAAAATAAATACCCAAGCAACCGTTATTGCGAAAGTTGCATCTCCAACACAGAAGCCAATCAAACTTGAATTTACGCTGGAGGATATTCCTTCGGAAGAAGTTGTGGCCACAACGAACGAAGTGAAAAATTCAGGGTTTAAAAAAGTTTTGGAATTGGCGCGTGAAGCAAAGCAAGGTGAAGGGCCAATCGGTGGCCTGCGTGAAATGAAGAACGAACTCTTTGCCCGCAACTTCATGAAAGGAAAAACAAAGAATCAGTAACGGCATTTTAAAACCAGCACATGAAAACGAAACTAATAATACTATTTACAGTCCTTGCATCAAGCTTGCTTGCACAGCAACCAATAGATACAGTGGTAATCAAAGTAGGCGATGGCAGCAAAGTAATCTTTGCCATCAAAGACAAAAAAGATTTGGAAACGATGAAGAAGTACAACTTCCAAAAACTGATGGACGATATGATTTACAAACTGGAAGTGCGCGACTCGAGCAGGCTGAACAGGCTCTCGTCGGAATTTCTCAAAAAAGATTCTGCAAAAGAAGTGGTAGCAAAAACAGAAGAGCCTTCTGTTCAAAGTAATCAGTCTATATCCGAAGTCAGGTATGAAAGAAAATACCATGGCCGCAGAACTCGCAATACATTTAATATTGATATCGGCACTAACAACTTTCTTAGCAATGGAAGCTTCCCTAATCAAAGCTCAGATTTGTATGCCGTGCGTCCGTGGGGTTCATGGTATGTAGCGCTCAATTCGATTTACCGCACACAGATGTCAAGAAAGTTTTTCCTCGAATGGGGTGGCGGGTTTAGCTGGTATAATTTCAAATTTCAAAATAACCAGGTAGCAGTAACCCAAGATAACACCGGCGTGCTTTTCAACACCGATACTCGCAACTATAGTTTCAATAAGAGCAAGCTTACTGCAGCTTTCATAAATATATCGGCTGTGCCCGTTCTTGACTTCGGATCTAACAAATGGAAGCCAAGTTTCTTTGACGGTCACAGGTCCTCTGGCTTTCGCATCGGTCTCGGGCCGTATGCAGGATATCTCCTTGACAGCTATACAAAGCAAGTTTATACTGCCGACAACAAGGAAAAGAAAGAAGTACACCACAACGATTATTATCTTAACCATCTGCGGTATGGTGCGCGCCTTCAGGTTGGATTTAACAGCGTGGATTTCTTTTTCAACTATGACATGAACCAACTTTTTGTGGAGAACAAAGGCCCTAAATTGAATGCCTTTAGTTTCGGAGTCACCTTCTAAAATTCAGACAACAGAAACCGGGTACTTGCTCCAAACGAGTACCTGGTTTTTCTTTTAGTTCCTAAACGCTTCTCCTTTTGTCATCACCATCTCGCGCTCATCTCCTTTCAGTTTCAAGTCGCTGCATACTCTACGAGGCGACGGCCACTGCCACAAAAACCACAAAAGGATTACACTGAAATAAATACTAAACCATGCGTGCCCGGTAAGAAAAAAACCAAGGGCCATCAAAAGAGAAACATATGTAGCCGCTTCCATTTTTTGTTTGTTGATAGGGTAATAAAGCTCAAGTTTTTCCCCAAGCCCGATCTTTTCAGAAATTATTTTATAGCGTTTATTACTGACCAAATGAACAATCGTTAGCGTAATAAGAATTAGAATCGGAAAACTTATTCGAAGCACATCTACTGCCAATTGATCAAAAATAACAGGCGAAACAAAGCCGGAGAGCAGTAAATAATAAATCGCCAGGAAAACGACCATCGGCAACAACAGCAATACCATCGCCTTGTTATACATTTTATAAAAATATTCTTTAAGCGAACTGAAAATCATTCGGGGCAACTTTAGTTTCAAAGCTAATTATAAAATATCTTTGCTCAATTAGTCAATAACGAATGATCAACTCAACCGATAATTTATCTCGAAAAGAACAAGTAATCCGCAGTGCCGCTGAGTTATTTCGCGAAAAAGGATACGCAGCAGCAAGCATGCGTGACTTGGCGCAGAAACTTGGAATCGAGGCTGCCAGTTTATATTCTCACATAAAGTCAAAAGAAGAAATTTTGCAGAGCCTCTGTTTCGACATGGCCTCTGAATTTCGCAAATCGCTTGACGAAGTTGAAAAACAGAAATCGTCTGCAAGTGAAAAATTAAAGAACGGTATCATCGGCCACATTCAGGTGATGGCCAAGGACCTTACGGCATCAGCGGTGTTTATGAACGAGCATCGCCATTTAAGTCAACCTTACTTGCGCGACTTTCTTTTACTGCGAATCAATTACATCAACCGATTCAAAAGCATTATTGAAGAAGGCGTCAATAAGGGTGAGTTCAAAAGCAACATCGACAAAAAATTGGCGGTGATGACACTATTTTCCTCTCTCAACTGGATGCCGCTATGGTATGATCCAAGCAGTAATATCGATTCCCTGTCACTTGGCCAGCAACTGGCTGATATGTTGGTGAATGGGTTAAAAAAATCTGCTTAGGCAATAGACTACAGCAATTGAGCAGTGTGATTAATGTGAGTAATTTTCGACTATAAAATCCTGCAGATAAGTTACTGCAAGAAAAAAGATTGTTGAGCATAGGATACTCTTAACAACTATTTTCCATTTGGCACCGGTAAAAAAATTCACAAATGTGATTGTATTATAAATCACTATCGCCGGAAGTTCAATATATCTAGTCTCCAGTTGCGGCCAAATCAATCGCAACAAATTAGCGGCAATCACTATCAGGAAAAACATCGACACCGTGTAAAGTTGCATCACTCCTATTTCCGAGAAATAAAACCTCGAGGAAAAGAAAAACAGATAGGTGATCAGGCTTGAGAAAGGTATCGCCAATAACAAGAACGCAACCATATACTTATGGAAGAAAAACTCCTCACCGGCGTTACCGGCCTGATAATACGTTGCCAACAAAATATTTATCCAGTATAAAATCAGACCTATTAGCGTTGCACAAACAAAATACATAGCAAATGGCTTCTGATGTTTATTGCGATCACCTTCAATGTAAGCCAGTTGCATCCTGCCTGGGTTTTTAATGAGCTGGTTTATCGTGTAGAGGATCCCCTTATCCAAATGAGTGAAGAAATGGATTACCTCCTTGATCAGAGTTTTAAAGGATATTCGTTTGATGTTAAGTGTCTGACCACAGTTAGAGCAATAATTGCCGGCACCAGGTTGCTTACACGATTTGCAAATAATTGAATTCATGTTTTCCATCGTCGACAATGTCTCATTGGTAAAGATATAATTTCTCTTTTAACATCGGAGATCAAAACAAGATCATTTGCTTTTCGATTTCATTCCAAATAAAAGTCGCATTACATTAAATGGCCTGATCAGTATCAGGTAAAAAGCAATACAACTGAACAGTGTAAGAAAACTGACACTCCAATACTTAGCTGCAATGCTCCACGGCAATTGACATATGTAATAGCCAATTGCAATGATTACCGTCTGGTGAAGTATATAAAACGGGTATAGCCCCTCGTTTGCAATCGACAGCCAGCGGTGAGGTCTATTAAGGTAATGCTGACCATAAGCTATTATTGTAATCACGGTGAACCAGCTTACAAAAATTGCCGCCACATCAAAAATAGTTCCTACTGTGTCCATGCTCCATGGCAAAGTGATCAATTCGCGAAAATGAAAATAACAAGTATAAAACGGAATGAGCGCGAAGAGTAATGCTACAAGTAAAGACTTGCGGTTTTGCCCTATGGCTGCCCACAAGTTGGAATTAGAATAGCATAGAATGCCGAAAATGAAAAACGAAAAATAGAAAGTGAAAAAAGCCCAGTCTTTTACAAGATCATGGGTCTCTTCGGGAAAGAAGGGACGCAATATTATTTGTGTAACCAACATAATGACGGCAGGAATAAACAGAAGTCCAGCCGGGCTTGAAAGAAGCCTGAAAACTCCTTGTTTAAATTTCTCTGATTTCTCTGACCGCAGATATTTCAACAATGGCAAAGCCAACAAGGAATAGATCAACAGGTATAGTATAAACCACAAGTGATGCCAGCTAAGGCTTCCTTTTGGATATGGAACAAAGTTGAAAACCGTCTTATAGAAATCCCAGTAGCCGTTATAGTCTTTAATGTGTTCATAGTAAATCTGTGGAGGTACTACTACAAACATTCCAAAGACGAGCGGAATGAACAGTTTACGAAAGCGCTCACGTCTGAATTGCCGGGGAGTACGTTTGCCAAGCGCCATGAATGTGCCCGCACCAGAAATAAACAAGAGCAGGGGCATCCTGAAATAATGAGACCAAATCATCCAATATTGAAAAGAAGCAGAGGTCTCATTGTTTTTGATGTGCCAGCCCCACATGTTGAACAGCATGCCCGTATGGAAGAAAAGCAGAATGATAATGGCAATAAGACGCAGCCAGTCGAGGTCGTGGCGTCTTGTTGATAATTGATCGGTATTGGTTATTAGTTGGCTCATAAATGTTTTATTTTTTGAACAAATAACGGAGGCTTCTTACCAAAGTAAGGCTGTTTTTATAGTCTGGAAGGGCGATTTTATAAAGTCGAACGCTGGCAGAGCCAGGAAATCACCTTCGCCACTCACTCGGGGTCTTGCCGGTAATCTTTTTGAAAGAAGTATTGAATGATGACTTGGAGTTGTAACCTACCTCCTCGGCGATCTCTTCGATTTTTATATTAGATTTTGCCCTTAACAACCGTTTGGCTTCCTCGATGCGGAATTCGGCAGTCATCTCAAAGAAACTTTTGCCAAGTCCGTCATTAATAATCTGCGAAAGCTGATGAACAGACACCTTCATTTGACCGGCTAGGTCCGGCAAGGAGAAATCCGGTTTCAAAAAAGGTTTCTCCAGGGCCATAATCTCATTCAATCTCTGTAAGAGCATGTTCTGCTGCTCAGCAGTTACCGAAGAGCTTTTGTATTTCTGCGGGTCGGTAAGAGAAGGTTGTTTGAAGAAACCCGACTGACGGATAGCCTGAAAGCTTATTAAGTAGATTGGAATAGAAATGTAGGCTGCAAAAAGATGGTCACCTGTGTCATCAGGGTTAAAAAGCTTCACGATAAATATCAGAAAAATAACGAACACAGTCTGCACTACTCTTGAGCGCAACTTCGCAAAAGTGATATGCTGAGTGCGCCAGAAGGATTCCTTCTTTACGCGAAAGGCTTTGACAGTTGCAATCAACCCAAGGACCATGTAGATACTCAAATGAATCAGGATAAGCTCAGCATGGCTTGGGTTACTTAATAAATCGCCGGCATAGGCCGAGTGTGTATCCCTAAAGTGCAACCCAGGAGGATGATACGCCCCAATCCATGCGTTGAACTTAACATCATCTGACTGAATTAAGAACGGAATCTGAAGAAGCAACCACAACAGCGGAACTATAAAATGATAGTAGCGGGTTTTGCTTGTCTTGCCATGGATCAGGCTAATCACCATAAGATAGAAGGCCGGCCCGATAACAAAGGCAAGTGACTCCGAAAAATCGACCAGCCACAAACACTTCATAATATAGCCGGTATAACATAGAAAGATTTCGAAGGTGCAACCTGCCATGCTCATCACCATTAATCCTTCATAGACATTGGCTTCTATCTTCCTGTTTTCTTTTGAAAAGAAAAACAAAGAGAGAAAAACAGCCTGTACGATCCCGAGAAAGATAAAAATTGCGAACAGATCGAGTGTGTAAGTCATGGTTGGTCTCTACAATTTTAATTTCTGGCAAATTAAAAGCACAAGATAAAATGAATTCACTTCACCTATTGAAAAAACATTATGAAGTAATTCCACGCTAAACAGAATTTTCTAAAACCCGATTTATCATTTTCAAAAGAAAAGTAAAGTCAAAACTGATCTGGTTAACATTATTAAAACTGAAACTGTTATGAATCCGTTTATTTGGGAAAATTTGAACTATGTTCAGCAACGCAATCCGATCAAAGCGAGTATGGCTAATCGCCGCAGGGATTATCGTTGGCATAATCGTGTTCGCCATTCAATACCATATTTTATAACAGCAATGGAAAATAAAAAACTACTCGCTTATCTCGCTCTGGGTGCCGTGTGTGTTTTATGGGGCACTACTTACCTTGTGTTGCGTATCGGTGTGACTCAATTTCCTCCATTTCTTTTCTCGGTAATTCGGTTTTTGTTCGCCGGATCTATTCTCACTACTATCATGCTTGCAGCCGGTAAAAAAATTCCATCAGGTAAGGTCGTTTTCAATCAAGCTGTTGGCGGACTATTGATGTGTACGCTGGGAATCAGTATCGTGGGTTGGGCAGAAGTAAATGTCTCGAGCGGTGTAGCTGCTGTTATCTGCTCGATGATGCCCATCTGGACAGTTATCATCAATCTTACAGTGAATCGTGAAGAGCGCCCCACGGCCTTAATCATCTTTGGCTTACTTGCCGGCCTCGGCGGTATTGCACTAATCTTTAAAGAACACCTCATAGAGTTTTATAACCCTGAATACATCACGGGTATCATTGCAATTTTCCTGGCAAACCTGAGTTGGGCAATAGGCACGATGTGGGTGAAAAAGAAAAACACAGGAACAGATCCGTTCATGAATGCCGGCTTGCAAATGTTGTTCGGCGGGCTGTTCCTCATTCCGTTGAGTTTAATTTTTGATAGTTATACAGGCATTCAATGGACTTCTGAAATAGTAATCTCATTATCCTATATGATACTTGTAGGTTCGGTGGCAGCGTACGCTTGTTACTTCTATGCCATCGGCCATTTACCCATGACGATTGTATCACTGTATGCGTATATCAATCCTGTGATTGCCGTAATCCTTGGATGGTTGGTATTGGATGAGAAACTAAATGCAGGGATATTGGCTGCCATCGGAATCACGTTGCTTGGCATCTATATTGTCAACAAAGGCTATCAATTGAAAAATTCATGGAAGGCCCAACTATCGAAGTGATAAATTACAGGCCCGAACACCAGGCGTGGTTTGAAAAACTCAACCGCACATGGATTGAAAAATATTTTTGGATGGAACCAATTGACTTCGAAGTGTTACAAAATCCTGAAGATCATATTTTGAAAACAGGAGGCACAATTTTAATAGGAACCTATGATAAAGAAATTGCAGGTACAGCTGCCATAAAACTTGTTGCACCGAAAGTTTATGAATTTACGAAGATGGCCGTGGATGAAAAGTTTCAAGGCAAGAAGATAGGAAAAGCAGTTGCCAAAGCAGCCATACAATGGTCGAAAGAGGCAGGGGCGGACAAAATCATTTTGTACTCCAACACGAAATTGAAAACCGCCATTGCGTTATATAAAAAACTAGGATTTGTAGAAATTCCGCTTGACGGGCCATATAAAAGAAGTGACATAAAAATGGAATTGAAACTGACAAGGCTGTCTCAATGATTAACTATTAACCAATTAACATTTAATATAAATGGCCCTCCCCTGGTTTGAACGAAATCTAAAATTTGGTTACACTGCCGAAATGCTTCCGTATTTCCTTGAACGTTTGAGCGGCACTGTAATTCGCGTAGAGCAAAAAGTGAGCGGCATCAACGATAAAATGCTTTCAGAAAAATTAAATGGAAAATGGTCGGTCAAAGAGAACATTGGTCATTTAGCTGAAGTAGACGGAATTGGTAACAAGCGCGTTGATGAAATGACCGCCGGCATACCAATAATGTCCCCGGCCGTCTTTGAGCCTAAGGATTATAGCACATGGCCAATCGAAAAGGTAATCGACTTGTTAAGAAAGTCTCGAACAGAAAACATAAGAAAATATCAAACACTTACGGAAGGGCAGTTGCAAAAATCATCGTTGCACCCACGACTTAAAGTACAAATGACGCCCGTGGACCTTGCGTGGTTTGATGCTGAACATGATGATCATCATTTAGTCAGAATCAATGAAATAATCAGTGCACTAAACTCATGAACAAGGAACATCATTACTCGCTAAACATTGAGTGGGCTGGTAATTTAGGAACCGGTACTTCAGATTATCGTGCCTACACCCGCAATCACCTGATTTCAGCTGAAGGCAAACCAAACCTGCTAGCCTCCTCCGACCCGCATTTTCGTGGTGACAAGGCAAGATATAATCCTGAAGAGTTGCTTGTTGCTGCTTTATCTTCTTGTCACATGCTGTCATACCTGCATGTGTGTGCTATTAATGGAGTTGTAGTTTTAGAATATAGCGACAACGCAACCGGCACGATGGTGGAAAACCCTGACGGCAGCGGTCAGCTTGCCGAAGTAACATTGAATCCGGAAGTAAAAGTGAAAGACAGTTCGATGAATGAGAGAGCCATTGAGCTTCATGATCAGGCTGAGAAACTATGCTTCATTGCCCGCTCGGTTAACTTTCCTGTTCATCATAAGCCAACCGTAATCAATTAAAATCGCTAAATCAATAATCCATGATAATTCAAGAACTGAGAAAAGTATTTATCAAAGACCTTGAGAAATTGAAGGACGAAATTGCCCTTTATCGCCACGAGCAAAACCTTTGGAAAATTGAAAAAGAGATTGCCAACTCAGCCGGAAACCTTTGTCTGCACCTGGTAGGTAATCTGAATCATTTCATCGGAACAGTGATTGGCAAAACAGGTTATATCAGGAACCGCGATGCGGAGTTCGCTTCCAAAAATATTCCGCAAAAAGAATTGGTACGAATGGTTGAAGAGACGATTGTAGTAGTCGACAAAGTTTTAAAAACTATGACCGATGAACAATTGGCGGATGAGTACCCGCTGCTGGTGTTAAAAGAAAAAACATCCACAGGCTATTTCCTATTTCATCTCTCATCCCATTTAGGTTATCACCTTGGTCAAATAAATTATCATCGCAGGTTAATCGACATCCGGTAAGCTATGAACGAGTTACTAAAAAAAGACGGCCAGGGTATTCGTGCCACTCTTGATAACACTGTGAAGGCAGCGATGAGCTATTTTGAGAAGCAGCAAAGTCTTCCACCCGGCCGAACTGTAAAAAACTTGCCATTAATTGACTTGCCAGAAAATGGTATCGGAGCTGATTCAGTTATAGACTATTTCGCAAAAAACTATTTGAATCAGATTGGTAATAGTGCAGGGCCGAGATACTTTGGATTTGTAACGGGCGGCTCTACTCCCGCTTCAGTCGCTGGAGATTGGATGGTTTCGGCTCTTGATCAAAATAACTGCGGAAGCAACGACTCAGTGGCACCACAATTGGAGCGGGTAACATTGCACTTTTTAAAACAGCTATTCGGAATTGATCCCGACTATTTCGGCACTTTCGTAACGGGTGCTACGATGTCAAATTTTGTTGGCCTTTCCTTGGCAAGACAGTGGGCTGGCGAAAAGGCAGGCATTAACGTAGCTGAACAAGGGCTTTCAAATTTGAATTTTAAAATTATAAGTGGCACACCTCACTCCAGCATTTATAAATCATTATCGATGCTCGGGCTTGGGAGAAAGTCATTAATAAAAATAGATACACTTCCTGGCCGCGAAGCCATTGACATTGATAAGCTTGAAAATTTCTTAAAGCAAGAGCATCAGGCTAATCCAATAATCGTAGTAGCTAATGCCGGAACTGTAAATACTGTCGATTTCGATGATCTTGAAGCCATTGGCCTGCTGAAGCAGAAATACGGCTTCTGGTTGCATTTAGATGCAGCCTTCGGTGGCTTTGCAGCGGCATCCGATAAGTACAAACACTTGATGCGTGGAGTAAACCATGCTGACTCAATTTGCATTGACGCTCACAAGTGGCTCAATGTTCCTTATGATTCTGCAATGCAATTCACACGTCACAAGGATCTACAGATGACAGTATTTCAAAACAGTGCCGCCTATTTAGGTGATCCTGCACTAAGTCCGGACTTTTATCACTACACACCCGAAAACTCCAGGCGTTGGCGCTCTCTGCCTGCGTGGTTTTCTCTTATGGCATACGGAAAGGAAGGCCATGTGGAAATTGTTGAAAGAAACTGTTCTCTCGCTCAAGCTCTTGGTCAAAAAATTGATTCGTCTGAACAATTTAAACTTCTGGCTCCTGTAAGGATGAATGTGATCTGCTTTACACTCGCTCAGGAAAATGTGTCTTCGGAAATTATCAAGGATTTTTTGAATGCGGTAAGAGCCGATGGTCGGGCGTTTTTTACACCTACTGTTTATCAGGGCAAGCCTGGAATACGTGCTGCTTTTAGCAACTGGATGACAACCGAAAAAGATATTGAAATTACATGGCAAGCGCTGCTTGAGGTATATTCAAAAATGAATTTTCATTTGGTAACAAACTAAAGTATTTTTACACAACAAAACCCAATAAAATATGGCCGTAATGACCGCACCTATCCAGATTGAACGCGTGAAGAAATCGCGCTTGTCCACGGTTGATTTTTCTAATCTCGGCTTTGGCACTTACATCAGCGACCACATGGTAGTGGCTGACTATAAGAACGGAGAATGGCAGGAACCAAAAATTGTTCCCTTTGGCGAAATGCTGATGTCACCGGCGATGCTCGCTTTACATTACGGGCAGTCGATTTTCGAAGGCATGAAGGCATTCAAAAATAAAAACGGACAAATCAGTATTTTTCGTCCACAGCGTCATCATCAGCGAATGAATAAGTCGCTTGAGCGTATGTGTATGCCTTCGGTAAGCGAAGAAATGTTCATCACCAGTCTTTCCTCTTTGGTAGAATTAGATGAGCCGTGGATACCTACTGCTGAAGGCTCTTCGCTTTACATTCGTCCATTCATATTCGCTACCGAGTCACGCCTCGGAGTTAAGATTTCAGATGAGTATCGTTTTGTCATTCTCACTTGCCCGGTGGCTCCTTATTTTACAAAGCCTGTGCGTGTGAAAGTGGAAGAAGAATATGTACGCGCTGCCGAGGGTGGAACCGGTTATGCTAAATGTGCCGGCAACTATGGTGGCGCCTTCTATCCAACCATGCTAGCACAGAAACAAGGTTTTGATCAAGTACTTTGGACAGACGCCAAGGAGCACAAGTATATTGACGAATCTGGCGCTATGAACGTCATGTTTGTCCTCAATGGAAAATTGGTTACGCCAGGGCTTCTTACCTCTCTGCTTGATGGTGTTACCCGTAACTCTATTCTTGCGTTGACCCAATCGCTGGGTATTGAAAAGGAAGAACGTAAAGTGAGCATAGCCGAACTTGAAGAAGGCTTTAAAAACGGAACACTTACCGAAGCTTTTGGCGTGGGCACGGCAGCCGTAGTGAGCCCGATCGCTGCCATCAGCATTCATGGAAGAGTTTATGAGTTGCCTGCTGTGACACCGACGAGTTTTCAATTACGTGCAAAGAAAAAACTGAATGACATCCGCATTGGCCACGAACCTGACGTGCACGGATGGAACCATTATATAAAATAATATCTGAATTTGAATGGTTGAGGACTGAAAATTTCCAAGGCCATTCAAATTATTCCTCACATTTAATTACTTCTTAATTCAATCATCATGGACATGAGCAAGTTTCCTATTACCGATAAAACCGAAATCACGCGGCTTCCCAAACGGGGCGTGTACGACAAAGAGGCTGTCTTTCAAATTTTAGATGAAGCATTGTTTTGTACACTCGCTTATGTGCGCGAAGGTCAGCCTTTTCAAATCCCCACAGGCTTTGTGAGGATTGAGGATAAAATCTACATCCATGGTTCAGTTGGTAGTTTTTACATGCGTGAGCTTCGGGACAAAAAACAATCGGTTTGCGTCAGCGTTACGTTGATGGACGGATTAGTGTTGGCGCGCTCTGCGTTCCATCATTCCATAAATTATCGTTCGGTAGTGATTTTTGGCGAACCTCAATTGGTGGAAAGCAAAGATGAGTTGTATGACGCACTTGAAGCGTTTACTGAAAAAATGTGCCGTGGCCGATGGAACGATGTGCGTAAGCCAACCGAAAATGAATGGAAAACGACCATGCTCTTATCAATCGAAATAAAAGAAGCTTCTGCAAAAGTCCGTACTGGCCCACCCAAAGATGACGAAGAGGACTATTCAATGGATGTTTGGGCTGGGGTGGTCCCATTAAAAATCGAACACCTCACTCCTATCCCCGATCCTGATTTGAAGACTGGTGTGAAAATCCCTGAATACTTAGTTAAAAGATAGACATAGGCGATAGTGTGAATAAGCGGTCAACCAATAACTGCCAACGAACTTACTTTACTTTTACAGATTTCATCATCGCACGTACAGTTTCCTGCCACTCGGCTCGGTGATCCTTAGCGCAGTTAAAGGCAAACACTAGGGTGCGGTCTTTTCCAATGTAATACTGAACATACGAGTAACGAAAAATAGGCTGGCGCTCACCTTCCATGAGTTTATTACCATTGACGCGCGACTCAAACTCATAAAAAATAAATTGCTTTTTGTTAATGATTTGGATGCCACCATTGATCATGTCAACCCTATCATACAAGTTTTGTATCCCCGACTTAAAAAACTTAGCCGCCAATTCAATATCTGAGTCAGGCCATTGAGTAGCAGAGATATTTACACTAAAATCAGAATCCCTGTTTTTGTTTGTGAATGCGCCAAGTGGTGCACGAACTGATGGGTAGCGCTGTACAATATCCTCTTCCGTCATCGGCATCAAAGTGGTGGGCAATGACACCGTGATGTCATTCGTGATTTTGGTCTTCACCAATTTGGTGGGCGCAAACCCAACAGAAAGCAATAGGAAGAACGGGACTAATCTCTTCATGAATAATTTCTTTTTACAACGTTCGATTTACAATTCTATTACCGATTTAACTAAATTCGCGGTTCGAAATTAATAAGAATACCAATGCTTCGTACACATACTTGCGGTGAACTGCGGATTAGCGATGTAAATAAACAAGTTACCCTTACGGGATGGGTGCAACGTACACGCGATAAAGGGAGTTTGCTTTGGATCGACCTGCGCGACAGATATGGCGTAACTCAACTATTTTTGGAGGAAGGCAAAAGTGAGACCTCACTTATAAATACTGCCAGAACCTTGGGAAGGGAATTCGTAGTCAAAGTAGAAGGATTGGTTGCAGAGCGGCATTCTAAAAATATGAACATCCCTACCGGGGAAATCGAAATAAAAGTCTCTTTACTGGAGATTTTGAACTCATCGAAAACCCCTCCATTTACTATTGAAGATGAGACGGATGGCGGTGAAGATCTCAGGATGAAATATCGTTACCTCGATTTGCGTAGAAACCCAGTGCGTGAGAGTTTACAACTCCGTCATAAAATGGCCCAACAGACCAGAGTTTATCTTGATAGCCTCAATTTCATCGAAGTAGAGACTCCCATTCTTATTAAAAGCACACCAGAAGGGGCGCGCGATTTTGTTGTGCCTTCACGCATGAATCCGGGCGAATTTTATGCTTTGCCACAATCGCCTCAGACTTTTAAACAGTTGCTGATGGTGTCGGGCTTTGACCGGTATTATCAAATTGTGAAATGCTTTCGCGACGAAGATTTGCGTGCCGATCGCCAGCCAGAATTCACTCAAATAGATTGTGAGATGTCTTTTGTAACCCAAGAAGACATTCTAAAAACATTTGAAGGATTGGTGCGTCATCTTTTCAAAGCAGTAAAGGGCATTGAGCTGAAAGATGTGCCGCACATGAGTTATGCCGATGCAATGAAGTACTATGGATCGGATAAACCAGATACCCGGTTTGAGATGAAATTTGCGGATCTCAATGACGTAGCACAAGGCAAAGGCTTTGGAGTCTTTGACAACGCACAACTGGTAGTGGGTATTTGCGCTAAAGGTTGCGCCACATATACACGCAAGCAAATTGATGAGCTCACTGAATTTGTCAAACGCCCACAAGTGGGAGCCAAGGGCTTGGTCTACCTGCGTTGCGAAGCAAACGGCACGTTCAAATCCTCGATCGACAAGTTTTTCGACGAAATTGAGCTGAGCAAGTTCGCTCAGAAGTTTAATGCCGAAGCCGGTGATTTGATTTTAATATTAGCCGGAGAAAAAGATAAGACACGCAAAGCATTGAGTGAACTACGCCTTCATGTAGCAGGTCAACTTGGCTTGCGCGATAAAAGCAAGTTCGCAGCATTGTGGGTGCTTGATTTTCCCTTGTTCGAATGGGATGAGGAAACTAAACGATGGAATGCCATGCACCATCCATTCACTTCGCCTAAGCGCGAAGACATTGCCATATTAGATACAGACCCGGGAAATGTACGCGCCAATGCTTACGACATGGTATTGAACGGAACAGAAATTGGTGGTGGCTCTATACGGATTCACGACCGGACCACGCAGCAACTGATGTTCAGTAAACTTGGTTTCAGCGATGAAGAGGCAAGAAAGCAATTCGGTTTTCTAATGGAGGCCTTTGAATTTGGTGCGCCTCCGCACGGTGGTATTGCCTTTGGTTTCGACAGGCTATGTTCACTTTTCAGCGGAGCTGACTCGATCAGGGATTTTATTGCGTTCCCAAAAAACAATGCCGGCCGTGATACAATGATCGATACTCCTTCAACAATTTCTCAAGCCCAGTTGAATGAGTTGGAAATTGAGGTGAAGAAGAAATAATCGGGAATTCTTCTGTACAATTAAAGCCGGTCGATTGGATCAAACCCAAATCGATTGGCTATTCTTAATTCTAAATATTTTCTATTTACTAAGTTTTATTCCATGAGCGATTTTTCGGAGTATGAAAAGATGTCTAAAAACTTAAAATCATTTGACAAAAATGAAAAAGCTGCGCATGACATAACTAAATTAAAATGGGTTGTCACCTGAAAAAGTACACGGAGCTAACTTCAGTTTCGTTTATGAAAATAAGAACCTCAGTTTTGCTAAAAGAAAGGAACCAATAAAGTGGACCGACGACTTCTTTGGATTTCAGTTGATCGTTAGCAGGATTGAAGAAAATGTAATCAGGTTATTTGAAGAGCTAAGTCATGACTTTAAGGCCGATAAGTATGTGCTATATGGGGAACTCTTTGGTGGAAAATATCCGCATTCGAATGTAAATCCGGACACTAATATTCAGGCAATACAAACAGGCATCTATTATTCTCCAACAATTGAGTTTTATGCATTTGACATTGCGCTTGAGTTTCATAATACCCAAGCCAAGTCCTATTTGGATTACCAAAAAGCTATTTCTTATTTTGAAAAGTTCAATCTGGTTCATGCCAAAATACTGTTTTCAGGAAAATTAAATGACGCCTTGAATTTCAATATCAGAATAAACTCTCAGGTTCCGTCTCAATTAGGCCTCCCGGCATTGGAAAATAACCTGATTGAAGGCGTGGTAATCAAGCCATTAAATCATCAAAGCGTTCTTCAGCAAAACCCGAGGCCGATTCTAAAAGTAAAGAATCCGGAATTCGATGAGGAAGAAAAATTTCATGAAGCCGAGAAATGGTCTTATACTCCAAACGTGTCATCTCATCTCGAAGAACTTTCTTTTCTCCTGACTGATTTGAGGAAGCACCTAACTCAAAACAGGCTGAATAGTGCAATCTCTAAAATAGGAGCTATTGACCTGCAAAATGAAAAGAGAATGCAGGATATAAAAAATGAATTTTTGCGTGATGTTCTTTTCGATTTTAATGAAAGCAACAATAACATTCTTAATGAATTAAGCGAGCACCAAAACAAATGGCTGAAAGCCAGAATTGAATCAGACATTAATGAACCGCTTCTGCCCTAAAGGAATCCGGAAGGTTAGTTCTTAGGTTTTACTAAATGCCTGCTCAATATCGGCAATCACATCGTGCATGTTTTCAAGCCCCACAGACACACGGATGAGTCCGGGCGTAATGCCAACGGCCTCGCGCTCGGCATCTGTTAATTTCGAATGAGTTGTCGAAGCCGGATGCGTAGCAATACTTCTCGTGTCACCAAGGTTGGCAGAATGCGAAATCATTTTTAACGAATTCAGAAATCTCCTGCCACCATCAATACCTCCATTAATTTCAAAAGTCACCACACCTCCGCCTAATCGCATCTGTTTCTTTGCCAAGGCATATTGCGGATGCGAAGCAAGAAAAGGATACTTGACATACTTTACCTCGCTCCTTTTCTCCAGCCATTGTGCAAGCTCCAATGCATTTGCACAATGCTTCTCCATTCGCACAGCCAATGTCTCAAGGCTTTTGGATAAGACCCAGGCATTGAATGGCGACATCGACGGGCCGGTATGTCGCGCAAAAAATCGCACTTCTTTAATTAACTCCTTCTTACCTAATACAGCTCCTCCGATTACCCGACCTTGTCCATCAATGAATTTGGTAGCAGAGTGCGTTACCAGATGCGCTCCCCACTGAGCCGGGTTTTGTAAATAGGGAGTGGCGAAACAATTATCAACATTTAAAATAAGCTTATGCTTATCGGCAAGTTTACCCAGCCACTCCAAGTCGATAATGTCCAGAGCCGGATTGGATGGTGTCTCAACAAAAATCATTTTTGTATTAGGGCGAATCAATTTTTCCCATGAGTCCGGATTACTTAGGTCACCATAAGAATAGTCAATGTTAAACCTTGGAAAAATGACATTAAGTATCTGGTGAGTCGAGCCAAATACAGACCGGGATGCAAGTACATGATCGCCGGCTTTTAACAATGACGCCATGCTAATATACATTGCTGCCATACCAGATGCCGTAGCAATTCCGTCCTCAGTGCCTTCAAGCAAACAAAGTTTCTCAATGAACTCGGTGCTGTTAGGGTTGGAGAAACGAGTATATATATTTCCCGGAACTTCATCGGCAAAGAGAGCTCGTGCTTGTTCTGCATCTTCAAAAACAAAACTGGATGTTAAATACAATGGAGTAGAATGCTCCCGAAAAGGAGTTCGTTCGTTTTGTGTACGAACAGCATCAGTCTCAAAATTTCTTTTCTTCCCGGCCATGGTGTTAATTATGCGTTTATTAATTATTGTAGCTATTTGAGAATTTCAAAACTGTAGGTCACTTTCGCGGTCTTCTCCAGTGTTTTTGCCACCGAGCAATATTTTTCCACCGACAGGCTCACTGCTTTTTGTGCCTTATCCCGATCAATATTTCCGAAGAGTTTGTAGTGCGCATGAACTTCCGTGTAAAGCGAAGGCGTAACATCTTTTTGGCGTTCGCCAGTCACTGTAATCTTGATGTCTTTAAGTTCTTCGCGTTGTTTGCGTAAAATACTTACAATATCAATAGCACTGCAGGCTCCCATTGCGGCAAGTAACGTTTGCATTGGCCGCATGCCGCGGTTGTGCCCGCCATCGGCAGGTGAGCCATCCAATAGGATTTTGTTCCCAGTGTCGTTCACCGCTTCCATGTTGAAGTCATTATCCAGACGGGAGAGTTCGATCTTTATCATTTTAAAATTGCTGAGTTACCTTTCTTTAACAATAAACTTCCAAAAATCATTGCTGCAAAACTAACAATTGTAGCTGGTAATAGACTGGGCCAGCCCGACTCATAAATTTCAAATATCGCCCAAGTTACAGTACCACATACCATTGCCAGTAAGGCACCCATACTATTTGCTCTTTTCCAATACAGGCCCATCACCAACGGAGCAAACAAAGAAACCAAACTGAGGATGGAAGATTCGCCAACCAAGTGGTAGATATTGGTACGCAAACAAGCCATCACCGTTGCAGCAACACTGAAGCCCAGCACACATAAACGGGTTGTAAGGAGCAATTGTTTATCGCTCAATCTATTGTTAGTTAGTGGCCGGATAAGATTCTCTGAAAAAATCGCTGCCGGCGCCAGCATGGCTGAGCTCGTCGTGCTCATGATTGCAGAAAGTAACGAACCAAAAAACAAGACCTGAATAAAAATGTTAGTGTGCGCCAGAACCATACGCGGCAAGGCAAGTTGTGCTTCGCCTTGGGAAAAATCGGGGTATAAGTGTTTTACACAAGTGCTGATAAACAGAGGCAGCATTGCCACACTTAAATACAGAACGGCAGCGATGAAACACGAGCGCACTGCCACCTTCACCGAGCCAGACGACATGACGCGCTGAAATACATCTTGTGATGGCAGCGAGCCAAGCCCAAGCACCGACCACGCACTGATGTAAACGATGACTTCTTTAAATTCTGGCTTAGGTAAAAACCGAAAAGTCCCCGCAGGCATTTCATTAAACACTTTTACAACGCCACCCGATTTTAAGGCGAGAATTATAGCTAGTGTCACCAAGCCAATAATAATAACAATACTCTGAAAAAAATCGGTGACTGAAATGGCCCACATGCCGCCAATGAAAGTATAAAATGTAACTACACTTGCTGCGATGACCGCTCCCTGCCACACTGGCAAGCCTGTAACTATATTGAGGATGAGCCCCATTGCTACTAACTGCGCTGCGATATAACCCACATAAGGCGGAGCCAGAAAAAAGCTCGCTACAAGCTCTGTGCGTTTGCTGTAGCGTACTTCAAAGAAATCGCCCAGCGTAAGCAGGTTCATATTGTACAGCTTGCGAGCGAAAAAAAGGCCAAAGAGAATTAAACACAGCGCTCCGCCAAACGGATCTTCGATAACAGAGTACAAGCCACCTTTTAAAAATTCGGCAGAGGCGCCAAAGACGGTTTCTGATCCAAACCAGATCGCAAACAAAGCTGCTGAACTAAGCGCCAATGGCAGGCTGCGGCCAGCCAACATAAAATCACCAGCGTTCTTGACTCTCCGAGAGGCCACATACCCAATACCAATTGTCAGACAGAGATAACCGATGATGGAAAATAGCAGCAAGTGGTTAAGGCTTGGATTAGCTCAGGATCATTAGAAAAATCAAATCAGGTCGGCTTATTGTTTTCTTTTTCCTGTCTGAAACGTGCGGGTAATATTAAACCCAAAGTGAACATCGCCCTTGCCTAAATTACCGTCATTGGGGCCGCCTGTTTGTGTCACGATGGTTTGTGTATTCAGCCCAAGGCTATTTGTGAATACCAATTGAAATACGTGTCCTCCGGTTTCAATATCTACACCCAAGCCCGCTGAATTATAGTACGGTGAATTTGAATTGGCATTCAGTCGGGTGTAATATTCACCAATCAACGAAAAGCTGCGTGTTAACCTATAACGGCCACCAAAGGCAACGGCATAGTCATCATTATTCTCAATCGATTTATTGACAGCATTTCTATGTACAAAAATGGGTGTAACCTGAGCTGAGAATGTAGATGAGAATTTCCGGGCGAAAAGAACTTCGGCAACATAACCCATCCTATCTGATGTGCTGGGAAGCGGGATACCCAACTGGGCCGCGTCGGCAGCATTGGGAAACGCCTGATAGGTGACTGTGCCTATGGCTGTGATCGTAACGGGAAAACTATTTGCTCCTGTGCTTTGTCTTGCCACCTTATACCGAACATAGCTATCCACCATTTTATTACCACCATAAAAAGTACGACCAACGGATACGCCAAGGCGGTCGGTGATTCCATACTCCAAACCAAGCCGAACAATTGCGTAACCATCAAATCCGAAAGCATTATAACTTCCTGAATTAATTTTATCAAAACGGTGCGCAAAAATGAATTCGAGTTCGCCTTTGCCTTTCGTTTCTACCGATTGCCCGTTGACGATACGGGTTCCCTTAAAGGTTTGGCCTACGTAGCTGGTTTCTGGCTTCTTATTTTGCTCTAATTCTTTCATCAGGTCGTCCTGAGCCCGTAAGTTTACTACTGACATTAAAAATAAAATCGTAAAAATGTTCTTCATAGTGCGGTATAGTTAAATTCTACTGTTACTTCCACTTGCTCGGCAATGTTCTTCCAAAGCAGTTGGGGAATCTTTATTTTATAATCTACGAGTTTCACCATAAACTTGGCCTTCATCGTGATTTTGCCCCCGGCATTTTCAATGGTGCCTGGAATCGTCACGTCTTGCGTTACGCCATGAATAGTGAGCTTTCCAACGGCGGTCGCCTTTTGTGCACCTGTAGCGGCCGGTTGATAATCAGAAATTTTTCCCTGAAATGTTGCCTTGGGGAACTGATCTGATTCCATGTACTTTTCATTGAAGTGATCTTTCATGAGCGATTTATCGAATTCAAATTCTTTAATAGGAATAGAATAGACAATCTCTCCGGTAGCTTCATTGAATATGCTACTGGATTTGGTATTGGTAGCAGTGATGTCTTCAATAGCCGCATCGGAGAAAAATTTGACTGTGCTTTTTTCAGCTGTGAATTTTTGGGCGTGGGTAAGAACAACAATTACAAGCCCAGCTACCGTCATCAAAATCTTTCTCATAGCATTGGAATTAAAATCCCAATGTACAAAAAACAGGGAAGGCTAAAAAGATATAACAGGTGAGGTGGCAACAGTGCACGGCCAGGGATAGAAGTGGAAAGCACGAAGTGAAATGGACTGGTGTGATGGGCGGACTTGCAGCGTCCCGAATCTTCGGGAAGCCCGGTGCCTTTGCGTCTCGCATTGGCAGGCGCCAGAAAAAAACAGGATGTCCTAAAAAGAAAATCCCCCAAAGTCCTTGACCTCAGGGGATAATCTTGTCTATAGTTGGCTTTAATCTGATGCTAAAATATAGTTGGTCACATAGCTGTGAAACTGGGTGTCGGCAAAATGAAGATTTCGCTGTTAAATAGTCGTTTTTAGCGATGAATTGCTTTTGCCGAATCGGGCTTGATTGAATCTGCCTTCAAAAATTGCTTTTTAATCCGCTCTTTAAGTTGAGGTTTTGATCCGGGGAACGTAGTGCGTGTGCTGATGTCGTAACTGGCGTAAAAAAGCAGCAGCAAAAAGATCACTGAAAGAAAGGCGAATATTTTTTTTGAGCGGTTCATGTTAAGCAAATGTAAAGCCTGCTATTGATTGAAAAAAGAAAAGCACAGAGAAAGGCGCTTTAGTTAATATTGCACCTTCAAACCATGCAATACCTCTTTCCAAAGGATTTTATTTTTGGCACCAGTACAGCCGCCACGCAGATTGAGACTGCCTTTGATCACGATTGGCAAGGCGTGAAGTCCAAAGATGGGTACGTTTTTGATCGCACCACCGACCATGAGCTGAAGTTAAAAGAAGACGCTGAGTTGATTGCCACCCTTGCTCCTTTTTACCGGATGGGGCCTATGTGGAGCAAATTGCAGCGTAGTCCTTTGGGAGAATTTGATCAGGCTACGGTAAATGAATATCTGTCATTATTAAATGATCTCCGCCAGCGTGGAGTAAAAATAATGATGGTATTACACCACTTCACCAATCCTAAATGGTTTGCCGCACTAGACAGCTGGGAGAAAGAGGAAAACATCTATTTGTGGGTAGATTTTGCGAAGAAGGCCGTTGATACTTTTGGTGAATATGTGAGTCATTGGAATACATTCAATGAGCCCAACGTGTATGCGAGCAATGGATGGATAACGGGTTTCTTTCCGCCATTTAAGAATAACCCAGTGAAGGCGGCTATAGCCGTAAAAAATATGGGCAAAGCGCACGATCAGGTCTATGACTACATTAAATTAAAATTCCCAAATCAGCCGGTTGGCATTTCGCACAACACAATTGTCTTTTCGGCTGAGAATGTTTTGGGCTGGTTTCCGGCCAGGCTGAGCGACTGGTGGTTTATGGAGTGGGTGCCGAAGCATTTTGAAAAGGTGGATTTCTTTGGAATGAGCTATTATGCCCGCGTTCCGCACGATCCGATGCCAATCACCTATATCGATACGCCTGAGAAAATGAAACAGCTAGGCCGCAGGCATGACGACATGTGGGAATATCATCCCGAAGGATTACGAACCTGTATTGACCGTTATTGGAAGAAATACAAAAAACCAATCATCATTACCGAGAATGGTGTTTGTGATGAAAGTGATACACTTCGACAACAAGCTATCATCGATTACGCTAAAATCTTGCATCAGGCCTTACAAGACGGAATTGATATACGTGGCTATTTTTGGTGGAGTACGTGGGACAATTTTGAGTGGCATCTGGGCCCATCACGCAAGTTTGGATTATACGAATGCGACCTTGAAACCAAAGAGCGGAGACCGCGCCCAAGTGCCGAGATTTTTAGAAAGCTGGCACATTATAAGATGATAGTGGAAGAGAATTCAGAGCTCGTTTCAGACGAAATAGGCGTTTAGGAAGAGTTAATCTTTCAAAATCCTCATCTCTACTCTGCGATTTAGCGCCCTTGCCTGCTCCAATTTATCTTTGGACAGTGGTTGAGTTCCACCAAAGGCTTTGGTTTTAATTCTGTCTTTAGCTATGCCTTTTGCGCTCAGGTATTTTTTAACGGCCTCTACACGATCTTGCGAGAGTTTCATATTCGCCTCGGCACTACCCTGACTATCGGTATGGCCTTCGAGTTGAATTTCCACTTTGGTATTTGCCTTCATCATGGCAACCAGTTCGTCAAGTTCAGTAAATGATACCGGCTTGATCACAGCTTTGCCCATATCAAAAATCAGATGATCGAGCCTGACGGTCTGGTTGGTGGGTGTCAATTCGATATCGTGAGTGATTTTACTATTGGCAGATTCTTTCGGATCAACAATAACTGTACGAGGGATAAATCCTGTGGCGCTTGCGGTAACCTGATATTTGGACGACCCAAAAATTGAAAATGAGAACGAGCTGTCGTTGAAGGAACCTGTGAGGCTGCCGGTAGGATAGCTTTTGTAAACGATTTTTGAAAAAATCCCCTTACCGGAAATGGTTTGTTTTACCTTTCCTTGTACTATGATTTCATCAGATTGTGAATAAACATCGCCAAGCATCAAAGTGAGAAGTACCAATTGTATAAGTTTCATTCCATTGGGTTCAGATATTATTCCTAATTAAAGTCAAATAACCTACAAATCTAAATCTATCGTTTCCCCCGGGCTAAATCCCTTTGTGTCTCCGTCCTTCTCCTTAAGCTTTTTACCCTCCACTTTTATCTTCTTATCCCCTACCTTTTCATTTTCTTCTTTTTCCTTTTCGAAGAGGTCTGCTTGCTCGGCTTTTGGCCTTTGGTTTTTGCTTTTGGGTGGCTGCCCGTTGACGAGCGGCTGGCTTTGTTGCTCTTGGCTTGCTTCGAAGAGGCTTGCTTGCTCGCCCTCCGTTGGTTCTTCCCATTTTTTTTTTGACGGTTGAGAGCCTTTTCCGGTTTCAACAGTCATCATTTCGTTTTCGTCATCACCTTCTTCGAGGCCGGTGTCTTCCGGCTCCTCTACCGGTTTCACTTTGGTGACCTTATGTTGCGATAGCCTGTTGCCAAGTGCCTTCCAGCCCTTTACATCAATAAGATCCTCAAGGTTGACAACTTCAGTTTCTTTATCCTTGCCTTTTCCTTTCACTACTTCAATTTCCACCTCGAGGTTATCCGAAGTTGTGACAAATTCTAGCCGCGAACCGATTCCTTCAGTAATAAAATTGAACTCCTTATCAGGCGTGGTTGTCTCAATCTGAAAACGCTTGACAAAATGCTGCTTGCTCTCACCATCCCAATACACGGCCGAAATAACTTTCTTAGGATTGAATTTTTCGATCAGCAAGGTTTTGTTTTCCGGCTCAAACCGGGTTGTCAATTCATAATTTGAAATTTTATAGTTACCCGATTTGGTAATCGAAATAATCTGGTCATCACCGTCAAATTTCCCTACATGCCAGCCTCGTTTGTCTTTGTTTAGTCGGCCGCTTGCTTCGTCAAACCATAATTCAAGTCCGCTGAGTGTAGAGCCTTTTGCTTCTTTGAAATCAACTTTGCGCACTGGATATTTTGTAATTGTGTTTCCGCGGGCGCCGCGACCTTTGATTTCCATTTCAGAAAAATCGAAATCGAAAATCTTCTTTCTGGCAGTACTGCTTTGGCTCAACTTCACTTCTACAATTTCGGCTTCTCCATTCGGATTGGCACTGAGATAATGAACTTTGCTATTTGGGTTTCCCTGATCGAGATTGTATTCTTTATCACGAATGATAGCCGGCATAGCAAACCGTTTTGCAAAAGTCTTTCCGCTCTTGCCATCGCTATAAATCAAATTGTAAACCATACGTTCGTCACCCTTTTTCCAGATGCCCACGTGCAAAATATCTTTGCCCATAAACACTTTTTCGCTGATCCGACTGATTTTCACTTTGCCATCACGGCGAATGGCAATCACATCGTCCAACTCAGAGCAATCGGCAATGAACTCGTCTTTTTTCAATCCCCAGCCTATGAAGCCGTCTTCCTTGTTTACGTACAATTTCTGATTGTTAGCAATTACTTCAGTTGCCGTAACAGATTGGAAGCTCTTTATTTCAGTTTTACGCTCACGACCTTTTCCGTATTTATCTAACAAACTTTGATAGTAAGCGATTGCATACTCAGTCAAATGTTTGAGGTGATGAAGCACTTCCTTCAATTCTTTTTCAAGGTCGCGCATCAGTTCATCAGCCTTGAACGAATCGTATTTAGAAATCCTTTTAATCCGAATCTCCAACAATCGGAGTATGTCATCACGAGTGATCTCGCGATAGAATTGTTTCTTATAAGGCTTCAGTCCTTTATCTGTGGTGGAGATGACATCTTCAAACGTTTCGCACTCTTCAATGTCGCGATAAATTCTTTTTTCGATAAATATCTTTTCAAGTGAAGAAAATAAAATCTTCTCCATTAGTTCACCGCGTCTTATTTCCAGTTCGCGCTTCAGCAACACCACCGTATTCTCGGTATTTACTTTCAGGATTTCGCTCACTTTCATGAACATTGGCTTGTCGCCAACAATCACACAGGCGTTTGGTGAAATGGAAACCTCACAATCGGTAAATGCATACAGTGCATCAATGGCAATCTCAGGCGAAAGTCCGGGCTGAAGGTTCACGAGAATCTCAACGTCTTTGGCAGTATTGTCAACCACCTGCTTGACTTTAATCTTTCCTTTCTCACTTGCTTTCACAATGGATTCCATCACCGAGGTGGTGGTGGTTCCAAAAGGAATGTCTTTGATCGCTATCGTTTTCTTGTCAATGATTTCTACTCGGGCACGAACTTTTTATTTTTCCACCACGATAACCCTGATCATATTCCGAAAAATCGGCAATACCGCCTGTTGGGAAGTCGGGATAGATTTTAGGGCTCTTTCCTTTCAATACATCAATCGATGCCTTTATTAACTCGCAAAAATTATGAGGCAATATTTTTGTGGACAAGCCAACGGCAATCCCCTCCACACCTTGCGCCAGCAGCAAAGGAAATTTTACAGGAAGAGTTACAGGTTCCTTTTTTCTTCCATCGTACGAAAGCTGCCACTCGGTGGTCTGAGGGTTATAGATTACGTCCAATGCAAACTTGGAAGGCCGCACTTCAATATAACGAGGGGCTGCCGCAGGATCACCTGTGCGCGCATCCCCCCAGTTTCCTTGTGTATCAAATAAAATTTCCTTTTGACCTAAATTGACAGTGGCCTCACCAATGGCAGCATCGCCATGCGGATGATACTGCATCGTGCT
>Ga0206934_1004_pt1 | contig 84176 bp, 81 predicted proteins | sample Alteio_BWOrgHeat_16_FD_152932 | JGI IMG/M metagenome (GOLD analysis project Ga0206934, IMG submission 152932) | Enriched cells from forest soil in Barre Woods Harvard Forest LTER site, Petersham, Massachusetts, United States -... | ecosystem: Environmental > Terrestrial > Soil > Temperate forest >...
TACTATATCCCCGAATTGAGTTTCTTTACACAAAATATTTCTATCAGCTCCAAAATAAAGACTGCTTTATCCAAAAACGATAAAACGTTCATCATTGATGACAGGGGTAGAATTTTCTTGGAGCACAACGGTACAGTTCAGTTCCGAAAAAAATTAAATAATTTCACATTAACGGCAGTCTTCGATAGATCAAATAACCTTTTGGTTTCTACCGACAAGGGCATCTACAGGTTGGACAGCTCCATCAGCGAAAAAAAAATGCGCGCTGAAAGTTTTACCTGCCTTCGACAAGATCCACAAGGTTTTATTTGGGGCACCTCGGGTCGGCAACTTTGGAAATTCGACCGTGATTGGAGAATGGTTTCCAGAGTTGATTTTGATAAAAGTAGTCCATCGCTGATGCTCACAGCAAAACACATTTATCGCTTCGGGAGAATTGGACTAGACGTCTATAACTATCAGAAAGATGAGGTTACCGTACCCAAACTTTTTCAAGGTTTAAGGATTTCAAATATTTTATCGTTAAATGACTCAACAGTTCTAGTTGGTACCTTGGGGAGCGGTTTTTTTGTTTTGAATGAACAAAGTTGGGCATACAAACAATACTCCGCACAGGGAATGTTTAATGCCAGCCATATCTATTCTGCCTGTGTAGCGGGTTCTAATTTATGGTTGGGGACAGAAAAAGGAATTGCAATAACACGGATTGATTCCTTACTAACCGGAACGCCAAAGTTCGAATTTATTACAAAGCGAAATGGAATTATAAATGACCGGGTAAATCAACTTGTTCATGCGCGTGATCGAATCTTGGCAATTTCAGAAAATGGTTTTACCTCCATTCCAGAAACGTATCATTCTCAAGGGTTACCCCATTTCTATTTGCAAAACGTGCTGGTCAATAACCAAAATCGCATTCCGTCAGGGTTCGAAAACCTTAACTATTTCGAAAACAATATTGAAATCAATTTCAAATTCATTGACTTTAAGAATCAAAACATTTTCGCACGCTCGAGGTTATCTCCGAATGATCCCTGGAATTATTCGGAGGATCGAAAAGAGAATTTTTATGCGCTAGGCTCAGGGAAATATTTTTATGAACTCGAGTATTCATTAGACAACTTTCATTGGATCAAGGCTGTCTCTTTTGGCTTTAGTGTCTCTCCCCCATGGTGGAAATCCTGGTACCTCCAAGCTTCAATTTTTGTTTCACTGATGTTGCTATTTTTTCTTTATTTTAAAAGAAGAGAATCGTTACTCAGAGAAAGGCAGGAGTACCTTAAGATCATCAATGAGCAGCAAACAAAACTAATCAATGCAGAGCTGGAGACGTTGGAACGCGAGCGAAGCAGGATAGCCAAAGACCTTCATGACAGTATCGGAACAAACCTGACGGCAGTGAAAATGACGGTGCGAAGTCTACTGAAAAAATACATGGAGCCTAAAGCTGATTATGTTGAAACTGAACTTCAAAATACGATCCAGGAAGTAAAAGATATTATCTATGAGCTCGTCCCTTCAGGCCTTACCCGGTATGGATTAACTGAGGTAATCCAAAATCATGTGCAGAAGATTACGGAAAATCTAGGTTTAGAAATTGAGGTTCATTCATTCGGATCTGAGATAATAAAAGACCCAAAAGTCAACCTGGTTGCTTTTCGTATTATTCAGGAACTTCTTTCAAATTCACTAAAACATTCTCAATCTAAGAAAGTCACCATTCATCTTAATTTCTTTGATGACCTATTAAATATCCTCTACCAAGATGACGGTATTGGTTTTAGGGCTGAATCGATATCCAACGGCTCGGGTCTGTTAAACATTCAGTCACGGATTCAAACGGTGCAGGGCAATCTTAAATTCGAGTCTGGTGACTTTGGCGTTTCATACAATATCGATATACCGCTAAAGAGAGCTGATCTATGACCTTAACAATTTTAGCTGACGACCACAAGCTTTTCTCGGATGGGCTTAAGCACCTGTTGGAGGAATCTCAACATTTTAAAGTAGTAAAGCAATTTACCCGCGGTAATGATTTATTAGAACACATAGAAGAATTGAATGCAGATTTATTGTTACTGGATATAAGTATACCGGGCGCTAATGGTCTTGATATCTTAAAGCGAATTCGATTAAAGGACAAGAATCTGAAAATCGTTATGCTGAGCATGCATGAAGAAACTATTTATTTACGGGAGGCTTACCTGGCCGGAGCTGATGCCTATCTGACAAAATCCCTGGATAGCTCACTATTGATTCGGCATCTTTTGCATATAATTCAGGGTAACAAAATATTTCCAGTTATCAACTTCTCGACTATTAAAACTGAAAGCCGACTTCTATCAAAACAGGAAATCAGGATTCTAAGACTAATTGCCGACGGGAAAACAAATGATCAAATTGCCACTGAACTTTCTATCTCCTGTCTTACAGTCAAGTCGCACCGTAGAAACATGATAAAAAAACTTAAAGCAGAAAGCTCTGCCGAACTAGTATCGATTGGATTTAACAAAGGGATTTTATGAAGCAATGAAATACTTTGTTATGTTTTGCACCGGCAGTTCCCCGAGTTTTTTGGAACACCTAATCGTAGAAATGCCGAGTTACTGCCGGGTCTGATCCACGCAAAGCAAGACTGAATGTTATTGAAAAAGCTTTCAAATTCAGAGATCGTATTCAGACAAGAGGCGGTTATTTAACTTGACGGTATTGAGAAGGAAATTGACAAACACGAGGCTACGATAGCGTAATCCGTCTTCATAGTGAGTCCGCTTAATGGCACTGATAAAAATGCATTCCTGAGTGTCGTTAGCGTTCGGAAGGGCGATACCCATTCTGTAGTCATGGCTACATTAAGTCAAAACAAATTCACCTCTGACATGCTGCCTAAGAATGCTGACTCGCTAGCAATTCCCATAGCTGTCCCTCGCTGACCTATAACGAGGTACTACCTATAACAATGGTTTGATTTCGTCTGAAAGTAATGACTGAGATTGCTTAAGCATAATTTCGTAATCAAGTGTGTGCCCATTTCCGAAACGTTGGTATACATCAGTCTATAGACCTGCAAAAAAGTTCTTTGCTTTTACGTCGTAGTCAACTTCTAAGGGCAGATAAAAATTGTCATTTATTCTATACCTGACTGTAACGGTTGACTTTGTGATCTCTTTTTTTCTTCTCGTACAAAGCTTTTAAGACCTTAGAATATTTTACTCCAGGTTTTACTTCCAGATATTCATTTTCCAGTGTGTACACGGGTGCAAAATCAAGATTGCCATTACTAAGAGCGGGTAGATCCTCAAAACACAATCCTTCTTCGTGTGCATAGCGATGGCGAATACTCAGAAATTCCGCCACGATTGACCACTTTTTTACGCAATGGTCGATATTATTAATTAACTGATTACCAATGTTTCAATGTGGTCAGCTTAAGACAAAAAAATGTTGATCAACGCACCTTGGAATTTCCTGACCGTCTAGACGGACGGGTGTAAAATTGGCTTTTCACGAAATATCGTTCTAGTCCAACGAAATATCGGAAATACTCGGACCATTGGTTCCATAACATTCAAATAATCAGTTACTTGAGAGCTGGCACAATGATGGCGGCAAGGTTGGTGCGCGTTCATCTCAGGAAACACTCTAAGTTTTATCATCTTAGATTATGATGTCGCAAATCGCTCAATGGAAAAGAAATTTAGAATACTGTACGTAGATGACGAGCCAAGAAATCTGCAAATCTTTCGAGGGACTTTCGAAAAGGAATTCGACATTGCCATTGCTGATTCTCCAATACTAGCAATTGACACTGTTAAAAACAATCATTTTGAAGTTGTTATAGCTGATCAGCGGATGCCCGAGATGAATGGAGTCGATTTTCTAGAGCGAATAAATGCCCTAGATGATTCTTGTGTCCGGGTTCTTCTCACAGGTTTCTCAGACAGCCAAGCGATCGTCGATGCTATCAATAGAGGAAAAATATTTTACTACTGCACCAAACCATGGAAGAAAGATGAACTTAAACTCATTCTTTTAAAGAGCATCGAGCATTATTTACTGATTAGAGGCAAAAAGGATTTGATTCACAAACTTTCCGAATCCGTCAAGGAGCTCGAAGTCTTTCTTTACCGGGCGTCCCATGATTTAAAGGCACCCATCGCCACTCAACTTGGGCTTCTTAATTTATTAAAAACTGAAATCCATGGAAACGCTAAGATTTACGTAGGAAAGATCGAGGAAGTTATTGGCCGTCTTAAGCACACATTGGAAAAAATTGAGCAGCTCAGTTTTAGGACAAGGGGATTTGTCGAGAGAGAGTTATCAAGCAATATTGATCAGATCATAAAAAGAAGCACCAATAAATTCAAGAAAGAAATTGCGAATCGAGGGATTCGAGTCGAAAGCGAATTAGTGGAAAACGAAGGCCATTATTTTGACGGATTGACCGTGCAAATTATTGTGGACAATCTAATCGAAAACGCAATTGAATTTAGTCGAATTGAGACCGATTCGTACATAAAAATCAACAGCTCTTCTTTAAATGCTTGCGGTCAATTGATAGTTAGCATAGAAGATAACGGTGTCGGCATTCCTAACGCGCTACTTGATAAGATATATGATCCCTTCTTTAGGGGATCAACGCGGTCAACAGGAAATGGGCTGGGCCTATACATAGTAAAGAAACTTTGCGTGACGGCTAATATTGAAATAAAAGCTGAAAGCAACGCGGGTTCATGGACCCGGTTCACGATTGTCATCCCCAACACTGAGAGAGAGATTCGCAAAGTAACATGACTCAATTCAGCACGGCCAAGAACTTCAAAATCCGACAAGAACAACATTCCTGCCCAGCGCCACAGTATCAATCCAAATTCCTTTGCATGGTCATTTTCTTACTGTCGATACTTAAGGTTGCGTCATGTCTAAATGATAACGACGAAGTAATTTTGCAACTTAAGCGTTATGACGCTGAAATTTTTTACTCTCAAAAATTTACGTCGGGGTCAGCATTAAGAAAAATTATCGCTATCTCAAAAATCACTCCAGCCGACAAAGCCTACGCGTATTTATTGCTAAGCGAATTGTATCGAAAGCTTGAAAACAGTGATAGCATTTTCTTTTTCGGAGCCGAATGCATTCGGCTTTCCGAGGCCAATACAATTGACTCTATTGAATGTCGGGCACATATTGTCTTGAGTCTGGCATATTCCGATCAGGGACAATACAGCGAAGCACTGAATCATGGTTTTGCATCGCGCGCCATAGCAGAAAAGAAAAGTTACTATAAATATGCTGCGCTTGCTTGCATAGCATTGGGAAAAGCCATCGGGTATGCAGGAGATCCAAATGCATCCATTCATTACTACAATGAGACGTTGAAGTTCGATGAGAAGGATCATGTTTATAAGACGCGCGCCAGAGCCTTAAATAATATTGGCGATGCGCTTTTGGATAAAGGTGAGTGTAAGCTTGCTGCTGAGTATTTGTTGGAGGCGCTGACGCTTTTGGCGAACGACGCAGACAAGCAATTCAGGGTCTACATCCTTGAAAATCTGGCACGGTCTTACATCGGTTTGAAGAACTATTCGCTGGCGGAATCATACCTTCAAAATGCCCTAAAGTTATCTGATTCGATTCGATTTGCAGATGGAAAATCAGCGGTGTTGGCCAGCCTTGGCCAGTTAGCCTTTTTGAAAAAAGATTACGGAAATGCGTTGCGACGTTATCAGTCTGGCTTGCTTCTGCTTGAGCAGCTTGGAGTAAATAGAAGTTACTGTGGAATACTCAACACGATGGGTGCTATCCACGATAGCTTGGGGAACATGGAGAAGGCAAGTGAACTCTATTTGAAATCATATCGGATAGCGGGCAAACTGAAGGCCGACGTTCAATTGATAGAAGCTTTGACCGGGCTAGCATCCTTGTCGGAGAAAAATAAAGATGTGAAACTGTCTTTGGAATACCAGAAGCAGCTCAATGAACATATTTTGGTCCAACTTAATAAAGAAAGGACCCTTCAGAATTTTCTGTTGGAAACTCATTTACTCGTTCAGAAAAAGGAAAGTGAAACCTCATTATTGAGGGCACAAAATCAATTACGCCTCAGAGAGCTTGACGCGGCTGTTGCTGCGAAGTGGTTGATGCTGCTGCTGATTGCAGTTTTAATCGTTTTGTTGCTGTTCGTTTTTTGGTATTTTTTAAAGGTAAGAAGGACTTCAAGGGAGCTAGCAATAAAAAACGCAAAAATTGAGCATCAAAATCTAGTGATTGAACAATCCATTCATCGTTTGAAATTGATGCAAGGCAAAATGATTCAGCAGGAAAAGCAAGCGTCTCTGGGATTGCTGACTGCCGGTATAGCCCATGAGCTTAATAATCCAATGAATTTCATTAGCGGTGGTGTTCGAATTCTGAATGATTTATTATGCACGGATCCATCAGATGACTTGATCGATGAGAGAAGAGGACAAATCGAGACCAATATGGAAACCATAGTAGAGGGGGTCGAACGCTGCACTAAAATCATCAACGGTTTGAAAGTCTTCTCTAGTCCGCAGAATCATGAATTTCTTTTGACAAATCTATTGCAATCCGTCCATTTAGCGATTGCAGTTATCGCCAATAAGGTTAAAGAGAGCAGAGTTGTAACGGACATTCAAATACCCTCCGAAATATTCATACTTGGAAATCCGAGCCAACTCAGCCAATTGTTTATCAACTTCATCGACAATGCGATTGACGCAATGAGCACAACGGAGCCTCATTTGAGAAGACTTAAAATAAGTGGGGTGTGCGAAGACGACAAGGCAGTGCTGACCATTTCCGACAATGGAGGTGGCATAGATGAATCCATAACAAGTAGGATATTTGACCCTTTTTTCACCACCAAACCAATTGGCAAGGGCACTGGCCTTGGACTTTATATTAATTACCAGATCATAAAGGCCCATAACGGAGGCGTTGAGATTAACTCAGATAAGAATGGGACGACGTTCAAGATTAATTTTCACAAACAAATTGCTGATGAGCAAAGCGAATAATTGATAGTGAGGGATTAAGATTAAGGAAGATTAATTCCAAGGCTATATTTTCCCTCATCTATGCTTAGGAAATATTCGGAATTTCGGGCAATTAATGGGTTGGCATTTCTACTTTCAACCCCTTTTCACCCTAACTCTTTGATAATTAATTTCATGACCAAAGCTAGGTTGGACAATTTTACTTACTGAATATGTTCGTTGTGCGGAAAATAGAATTTTGGTTGGGTCAAATGAATGTGTGATAAGTAGACAAATAAAAATGTGCTTAGTATTACTAAAAAAACCTAGGGGAACCATACAACTTTCTAGACTGTATGTTGGGCAGTTGTAGCAATGAACTTCTTACTCACATAAACTCAGGGATGATCTTATCCAGTCTAAAAGATAAGGAAAAGCTAGCATTCAAACATTTAAAAATGCTTATACTTGTACAGTTGTATTTCCTTTCATTTCTAAAGAAGAATGAACATCTATGGCTTTGGTTATTTGTGTTGCCTAGCTGATCGGCATGTTTATAATAAACTCTGCTCCTTTTCCAGGCTCGCTGAAGGCATGGATACGTCCATGATGCTTTTCCATTATTTTATGTGAAATCGAAAGCCCCAAACCTGTTCCCCTGCCGAGAGGTTTTGTGGTAAAGAAGGGGTCAAAAACTCTCTTCAATACGTTTTTCGGAATACCTTGACCTGAATCCTTAATAGAAATGACGACTTTAAGTTTATCTATTGTCACGCCCGTTTTTATTGTGATGTGGCCCTGATCCGGAATAGCTTGCACCGCATTGGCTAGAACGTTCATAAGAACCTGGCTGATTTCTCCGATGTTGCACTCCACTAGTGGAATTGGCTGGTAGTCTCTCCGGATTTCAATTCGGTTTTTGATTTCACTTTGAAGCATTGTCAGCGTGGCCTCAATACATTCTATCAAATCGGATTGTTGGATTCCCTCTTGATTTTCATAAGAGAATGTTCGAAGGCTATTTACGATGCTGGTAGAACGCTCAGCGCCGTTCAAAACTGCTTTGAACAGGTCTTCGATTTCATGCCAGAACTCATCCTTAATTTTTCTTTCATTGTCTTTTAATAGGCTTAGCGGATGGCCCTCGCCAGAGTCACTATTTGAATAAAGCATGTCTTTAATCTCCCGGAAACGATCTTTGAGGGATTGGGTTCCGGCTGATATGAAGGTTATTGGGTTGTTAAGCTCATGTGCGATGCCAGCCATAAGTTGGCCCAATGAAGCCATCTTTTCGGAATGGACTAGAAATGATTGCGTTTTTTCACGCTCCATCAGCGCTTGTGTAAGGCCCTCCCTCTGCTTTTCAATTTCATTTTTTTGTATTGTAATTTCCGCTTGTCGTGATTCTAGCTCTTTATTGATTGAAAGTATGGCAGAATTTTTCAGTTCAAGCTGTTTGTTCATGCGCCTCTTTGTTTGGTATGCCCGAACGCCAAAAGCGCCGGTGATGATTAGTAAAGTCAACGTCATGCACGCGATCAGTACAATTGCCTTCTGTCTTTGTACAGTGGCTTCAATCTGTAATTGACGGTTTTTTAATTGTGCATTTTCTTGCTCCTTCTGCAGTGTTTCATACTTGATTTTGTAATCAATAATAGCATTTGAATTCGCCCTTTCTATGTCAGCCTGATGGCTTTCTACAAATTGACTTTGAAAGAGCCTTGTAGATGGTAAGTCACCCATTCGAGCATATGTCTTCATTAGAAGCAATGAGGACCACTGCATTAAGTATATTATATTTTCTTTTTTCGCCAAGGCAAACGCCTGCAATCCTCTCGCCTTGGCTTGTTGGTTGTCACCTTCGGCAAAGGCAATTTCGCCAAGCTTCATCAGGGAACTCGCTTCCGTCTCCCTTGACTTTGTCTTTTTTGACATTTCATAAGCCTCCAGGGCCAACGGTTTGGCTGAATCGAAATCATTCCGATCAATGAATAACCCTGCTATGATTTCTGCAAAATTTCCAATATGGACATCCTTGCGATACTTTTTTGATAGTCTCAATGCCTCGTTCATCAACTTGAGTGCGGTGTCTGGCCTCGATAGGTTATTATAGGCCTCCCCCATCATCCCGATTGCCCTGATTTTAGTTTCTATTTCTCCTGGCCCTGATTCCCGATAGGCGTTCTTGCTATAGAGCAGGCCGGACTCGTAATTCCTGGTTCGATTATAAATCTTTGCCAGCCCAACATAGCCCTCCACATATCCATACGGTTTGCCGTTTTCGATGCTTTTTTGAAAATAATAAATCGATGAGTCATCCACAGCCCGAAAGGAAAAACCGCCTCCTATGATACAATATCCTCGTGCCAGGGACTCCTTCTTATTAAGTTGCTTTAATAGATTTATCCCCTTTCTTTCATACGAAATACATGAGTCATAAAATCCCTTTGCGCCCAATGCATTGCCGGCGTAAAGGTAACCCCAAGCCAAGGCTTCTCTTAAATTGTATTTTCCACCGAGCTGAATAGCGAGTGTACTATACTTTAATGAGGAGTCGATATTGACGCGCCTGTAAGCGCTGCCAAGTTTCCAGTATACGTCGGCTTTCCTTGGGTGATCTGATGCTTTGATTGGGAGTCTTTCAAGACTGTCAATTGAAAAGTCCTGTGCAATAATGGTGGTTGAGTATGAAAAAAAAATGATGATGAAAGTGTATTTCATAAGTACCACAAAGTTAGGATAACCTTGGTAAGGTTGACCAAATGATCCACATCAATCGATCATGTTCAGGCAACATTATTTAAACCTGATGCCAAATTTCATCATCTTCGACCTAAGTGTGTTATGATTCAGTTTCAGTATTTCGGCAGCGCCATTCTTTCCAGAGATTTTCCAATTGACCTTATTGAGCACTTGGAGGATATGCATTTTTTCGAGTTCATGCAGAGAAAGAATCTCCTCCCTTTCTTGAGGCACAGAAGTATTGTTGCTTGACCAATCGGACAAGTCCAATACCCCTTCCGAACTCAAAATCATGGAGCGCTCAATTACCGCTTCCAGTTCCCTGATGTTGCCAGGCCATGAATGGTTGATCAATGTTTTGAAGACTTTGTCTGGAATGTCAGATATTCTTATACCAAGCTTTCTCTGATACTTTGAAATAAAGTGATTCACGAGCGTTGGAATATCTTCGATACGTTCCCTCAGTGGAGGTATCTTGATGGGGAATATATTTAGCCTGTAATAAAGGTCGGACCTGAATTTACCATTTTCAATTTCACTCTCTAGAACCCGATTGGTAGCCGCTACAACACGCACATCAACCGTTACCGGCTTAGCCCCCCCCGATTCGATAAAACTCACCTTCCTGAAGTACTCGGAGTAACTTTGACTGTATTTCAATAGACACTTCACCGATCTCATCGAGGAAGATTGTCCCGCCATTAGCAATTTCAAACATGCCGATCTTAGCTTGTTGAGCACCCGTGAAGGCGCCTTTTTCATATCCAAATAATTCACTCTCTACCAATGTGGCTGGCAATGCTGCACAATTCAATTTCACAAATGACTTGTCATTTCTTGGGCTTAGTTTATGAATCGATCTCGCTACAAGTTCTTTTCCCGTTCCTGTCTCACCCTGGATCAAAACTGTGGTATTCATTTTGGCGACTTGCCCCACCTTTAACAATACCGATTTTAAAGTGTTGCTAAATCCGACAATGGAAGACAAATCGTGCTCGATGTCTATTTCTTCTTTCAAGTATTTATTTTCAACCTCAAGTCGCGATTTGAGTTTTTTAACTTCTTCATTCGCCTTTTGCAATTGGTTGTTAGATGCTGTCAGATTTTCAATTAGCTCCCTGTTATGCGTTTTCAACTCATAACTTTCAATGGCATTATTAATGATGGTCCTAAGTTCATCTCTTTTCCAAGGCTTTGTGACAAAACTGTAAATATGAGCCTCATTAATGGATTTAATGATAATGGCGCTCTCGTTGTAAGCAGTAAGGAGAATCCTGTTAACATCTGGAAATTCGCCTATTATTTCTTTGAAAAAATCGATGCCGTTTTTTTCAGGCATTTTATAATCAGAAATTACGAGGCATATCGGAGTTTGACGGAGCAAATAAAGCCCTGCTTTGGGGGACTCTGCGGTGATCACATTATAGTCATGCCGGAATGTAGCTTTAAAGACAGTCAGGTTTTCTGCTTCGTCATCAATGTACAAAATGGATCGTTTCATGGTTTTCTTAAGTATTAATGAGCGTTATCCAGGGCCTGAATGGCAGAATTTCGACTATTTCCCTTTGATTTCAAAACACGCTTCATCACGGCATTCTTCGTTTCATTTTCTGGCATTTACAGGACATCTTTAAGCCTCATTAGCTGATTTTCGAACGCGGAAATTCTGTGATAAAAGACTGAAGACGGAAGGCCACGTGGAGCTTTGCACTTGAAATACAATCTTGCACCTTGTTCATAGGACTCAACTTTGATCGCGAATTTCCAAGTACCTTCAATAAAATCATGTATCGTATAACGCAGTTGCATCTGCAGATCATCAGTTCGTATAACTAGAATACCTCGACCAATCCTTGTGTTGATGATTGTTTTTTCAATATCTTTTTGAAAATAAATCAATTCATGAAAATCAATTTTATACCAATTCTCGGTGTCCTTGATATATCGATATATGTCCTTTTGATTTTTGCTAATCGTAAAGGATGACTCAAATCGATACCCACAAACAAAATGCCTTACGAAATTGAAACTCATAGAATGGAGTTGAGCGTGTTAATATGAACTAATTGATGTCAAGTGTCAAAGAAAATGCCACGCACCAAAGCTTTAAAAAACGGCTTACAACGGCAAGGTTGCTTGAGAGATACAGGGGATGTCTTGATATTTCGTTAAAAGGCGCGATCAGATTCATGGTATATCAATAATTCCAGATGGCACTATCAAATGCGTTCCGGTACGGATTACAATTCAGGTGTCGAGATGGCGGTGTGGCAGCAAACAAAATAGTAAACTTAGTAGCTGGATTTATTTCGTTTTTGAGACTGATGATACCCCGTGATCGTCTACAATTCAGCGCCGAGCTGATAGTCACGAGCAATTTCCAATTTTCTTCGCTAAAAAAAGGGTCGAATATTTTTTATCCCCGATGATCACAGTTTTAGGGCGAGTATCTCGGGATTTGATTCCTGATCGAGTCAATCGCACTATCCTATGTTAACTGCTTTCAATTTGGTAGCCAGAATTGAAAGGATTATTTCGATGCATTCTTCAACATATGACATGATAAATTCATTTCCCTGAAGATTTGAAAATGTTTCAGTCCATCAATTATCCGAGCGTCCTTCGACGTCACTCAATATGCAGTATTAATCAGCCGGAGAATGACAATGTGTCGAATCATATTTGTGATATACAGTAACGTCTATCCAGTTATTTAACGAAATACCGTTACGAATTTCTCTTGGCCGCTCAAATCTTGCTAGAATGATGGATAATAAATCGGCAAAATTTTGGCAAAGCGGGGTTGCAAATATTAATAGTCATGCAAAAAAGAATTTCAATCCTGGTTTTGACTCTCAGCATTTTTATTACCGCGTCAGGTCAAGTAAAAATATCAACGTTACAGTCAGTATTTATCTACTCAGCCATAAAGTATATGGAATGGCCTAATGATGACCTAACTGATTTTACAATCACAGTTCTCGGAGATTCTCCTATTTACGATGAACTGATAAAAGTATCCCAAAAGAAAAAAGCAGGCGCCCGAAATATAGCAGTCCTCAAAGCTAACACCGTTGATGAGATCGTTAAATGTCATATTCTGTTTATTGCGCCCAACAAAGCGAGTCTACTAAATAAATTGACCAATAACCATGTAGGGAACTCGACATTAATTGTTACGGAACAACAAGGCGCTTTAGGTCAGGGAAGTGATTTGAATTTCTCTCAAAGAGGAGAAAAAATTACTTTTCAAATCAGTGAAAGATCCCTCTCCGAAAAAAAAATTAAAGTCTCCAGCGCTTTCTCAACGCTGGCAGAAAAGTGATGCCTGAAATTGTCAGAAGATTCAAAATGGAAAAACATAATATGAACAAAAATATTGCAATACTCATTTCTCTCTTTTTAGTGTCGAAGGTCAAGGCCCAAGATGTGCATCCTAGTAACGGAGACAGATACTTTAAGCAAGCAACAATGAGCCTATTTGAAAATGATTTAGGTAGTGCAAGGTCCTTCTTTGACAGTGCGTTTACCGAATTCAGGCTAGACAGCAATTTTCATAAAATGAATGAGTGCACTGTCGCCAAGGCATTCATCGAGTTCACTAACGGCAACCTGGTAAAATCTCTTGAAATATTTGAAGCCTCGAAAGAATTTCACAAACGCTGGTGCGAGGATGATCATGAGGGTTTGAAAATCATTGAAGACAGCATCTTGATTTGTAAGCAAGAAATATCCAGGTCATTATATATGAACCAATTCAAGAAGTGAATTAAAAACTACCTCAAAATTAAACTATGAAATCGACAAAGAAAGCCTCAGTCATGCCTTTACCACGTGATCCTGGACAGTGCATATTGCCAGGAAACAGCCATAAGATAAAATTTGAATTTTTAATGCTGAAATTTAAATCAGTTATCGGATTACCCTTTTCAAAAAAAGTAATTCCCTTTATCATCGGCTTGTTAAGTTCAACTTTAACCTTTTCCCAGGATAACCAAGCCGACTCCGTTTATAATCTTTCTCTTGAGGAAATACTAAACGTCCCCGTAAGCGTATCGTCCAAGACTTCGCAAACTTTGGATGATTCACCTGGTACAGTCAGGGTTATTACAAGGCAACAGATTTCGGACATGAATGCTCGGACATTAAAAGATGTTTTGAATGTTTTCATTCCAGGAATGGATGTAACGCCAAATTCGTTTAAGTATGACGACCGTGGAGAGTTCTATTTTAGCCGAGGGATATACACCGATTTCAGTCAGCAGATTCTCATCTTGTTCAATGGGACAAATAAGTTCAGTGAGACAACGTTTGGCAGTCCTTTTGTGGCGATGGATTTTACTTTGGAAAACATCGATCACATCGAAGTGAGCTCTTCTCCGGCTCCTGTCCAAGGCGGAAGCGCCATAACAACCCTCAATCTCATTACCCGAGACAAAACAATTGATGGCTCTGAAATTCAAATCAACACTGGCTATAATTCAAGCGATTTTTTACAGAGCAACAAAGTGTCGGGCCAAATTGGAAAAACTACATCTGGTGGATGGCATGTCGGCTCGTCTTTTCAAGTATATAGTGATAAGGGCCAGGCGTATCGTTTGCCTGCCGGAAATGGCGGATTTCTTGGATCGGCTTCAGACCTAAGGGACGGAACAAAGAACGCGTCAAATTTTACGATAAATTTCACTTCACCAAATAAAAAGCTTGAAATAGGAAGTTGGTATAAAGTCACTAACAAGGATGCATTCTTATCCGGGCTTTCAGCATCTCAAAGCTCAAACCCCTACAACTACCAGGGAAAAATATTTAGCACGTATCTTTCTTACTCACCGTCTGCCCGTTGGACGTTAACCTCGGGAGCTGTCAATTATTACTTCGAGAATTTCTACCAGTATGGAACGCCCTCTGGCTATAACAATTACAATTATGATTACTACCTAGAGTCTCTTCATAAGTACGCAGTATCCAGTCATAGTTTTGTCTACGGAGTGAAAGCGGAATTTGAGGGCCAATCTAAATCGAATACTTTCGTTTGGAAAGACTCCCTATTCGTCATTGACCACTCGCTGCAAGTTGCTCCCAATAGTAATAGGACGATATTGTCCGCTTTCGCTGAAGATAATTGGAAGGTATCAAATCATTTAAACTTTGCCGCTGGAGGCCGCCTGGACCATTATAACAGTTTTGGTAATACGGAATTTACAACGATGAACCCACGCTTGTCTGCGATTTATGATCTTAACCCAAACATGATCTTCAAAGCTCTGTTTGCAACGTCTTTTAGAGCGCCTGCCATTTACGATGTTCAAGGGAATGGAATCCCTCCTTTGTCAGGACAAGCAAGTGTGAAACCTGAAAAAATCAAAACAACCGAGGTCAGTTTCCTTTACAAGAAAGAGAATTTTCGCTTCAGGGTAGTGGAATACTATTCCAATTTCTCTGATGGGATTGTGTTCTCGCAAAAAACTACCACAGATCCACTTCTCTATGCGTCTAATTCCAATAGTATAGGCATTTATGGAACAGAAGTAGATTTCAATTTTCAGCCCAGTAAATATTTTTACTTGTTCTTGAACGGATCCAAATTAAGTTACCTGGATAATGCTCCTTTATATTACTTACCTAGTTTTTATTTGAACGGCGGGACTAACCTAAAGGTAAAGGATTTGAATTTCAATCTGACCGGGTACTATCGCGGAGTCCGTGAGCTGCCCGCTAGCCTTGTTATTAACAAACAATACGCAAGCAAGGCTCAATTCAATTCCAATTTGAGTATTACGTATGATTTTCATGGGACTAAATTGTACACGCTTGTGGAAAACCTCTTGAATGGCGATTACTATATGCCATTGAGCGCCGATGGATACTTACATCCATTGCGCAAAAGAGTTGTAAACGTTGGCCTAATAGTCAAATTATAATGACTCGGTGAAAACATGGCACCGCTAAAAAAATCAAGATTCAAGAAGCCACTGGTTAAGATTCTTTTGTGCACAGTAGGTGCCTTATGGTTTGGGCTGCTAGTGGCACAACAACCCAAGGATAAAGTTTACGCGGTATTTCTTTTAAACTTTGCTCGGTTTATTGAGTGGCCAAAAGATGCAAGTACTGATGAATTTGTTATTGGCGTTTTGGATGATCCCCCACTTGCCTCGGAATTGAAGAACGTAGCTAAACTTCGTACCATCGGAAATCAAAAAATCAGGGTGAAAGAATATCAAGCCATTAGTCAGGTCGATTTTTGCCACATACTCTTTGTTCCTGAACACGAATCTGCCCAAGTTCCGACCATCATTGGCATGTTTCCGTATTCCGCTATGTTGGTCGTGACGGAAAAGGAAGGCCTTGCTAAGGCAGGAAGTAATATCAACTTCCTGGTAATGAATGGCAAAATAAAATTTGAATTAAATCTGCGTGCCATGCGGGGGCGTGGCTTAAAGGTTTCCGCAGAGCTTCAAGCGTTTAGTGTTCCAATAGAGTAGAGTATAACAAGATTTGTAAAAAGATGATTTTCGGGAGATTTACATTAGCAAAGAAAATTGCACTGGGCTACGTTTCATTGCTGACGATAACATTGGCTAGCTGTTTATACAGCATTGTGACGTTCAGAAAGAATATTGAGAGCGACAAACTACTGATAGATCTGTATCAGCCCTCCATTGATGCCCTCGAAGAAATGAGGCGTCTTGTGGTAAGATCCCAGCGTCTCACTAACAACTGGATATACCAGCCTACCGAAGATCAGAACAGCGAGCTTCGAAATATTCATGAGGTCAATTTTCCTGAAATACGACAACAACTTGTAGTTCTCAAATCCAGGTGGTCTGTGGATGAAGTCACGGTTATGGGAGAGGTTTTTGACGAAACTTCTTTTTTAATCGACATTGAGAAGAAGATCATGGCCCTTCTCAATTCAAAAGAAAGTTATTTCGACTCCGAAATAGTGCAGTCCTCCGTTGTCGACCTTGAGCAAGCTGTGTCACCGACGGCGAGGTCGCTGGAAATAAAAATTTCATCGTTAATTCAGCAACACCAAAGGGCTGCCACCTTTATTACCGAAGGCAAGTTTAATTCCTTCACAGATAGTCAGCGGTTTATGAGTTTATCATTTGTTGTTTCGCTGATCATCGGAACAATATTCGCTGTTTACTCCATTCGGGTGGTAGTGCGCCCGGTCAATCAGTTACGACAGGCAGTGCTCGCCTTAGGAAAAGGTGAACTTAAGGAAATCAGCATTAGAAAACCAGACGATGAAATTGGCGACATGATTGAATCAACCAATTTATTGGTTAGTGGGCTAAAAAAAACTACTGATTTCACAATGAAAATAGCAAGAGGAAACTTTGAGGAGGGCCACAAGTCATTAAGTAATATCCAGGCTTTGGACGATGCACTTTTTCGGATGAGAGATAGTCTTATCTCCGCTGCGAGGAGCGAGGAAAAGAGGAAATGGGTTATTGAAGGGCTCGCTAATTTTTCAGAAGTCCTTCGAGATCAAGGAGACATCAAACAGTTGGGCGAATCCGTCATTTCAAATCTGACAAAATATTTAGGGACACATCAGGGGGGACTTTTTATTCTCAATGGCGATGAATTGCAGCATCCATTCCTCGAACTGATAGCTACCTATGCGTGGGATACAAAAAAATCGGCAAGGAAAAGAATTAATATGGGAGAGGGTTTAGTGGGCCAATGCTGGAAAGACGGGCAGCTCATTCACCTCAACCAAGTGTCCGAAACCGATAACTTCATTCAAAGCGGGCTCGCCCAGTATTCACCAAGCAACGTATTGATTGTACCTTTAAAGATTAATAATATCACCTTCGGCGTCATCGAATTGACCTCGTTCAAATCATTCGATCAATATGCTATTGAGTTCTTAAGCGAGGTTTGCAAGAATATTGCTGCGGCAATGATGTCGGCATTAAATGCGGCCCGGACGGAAAAATTGCTGCGACAGTCGCAAGATCAAACTGAGCAGCTGCGAAGCCAAGAAGAGGAAATGAGACAGATGCTTGAGCAATCGCTATTGCAAACCGAGCAAGTTCGTGCCCAGGAAGAAGAACTGCGGCAAAACCAGGAGCATTTAAAAGAAACCATAAAGATCAATTCGAAACTCTTGTCGGTTATCTCGCATGACATCAAGGGACCTTTCGCATCAATTAAAGGCTTGATTCAATTATTCAATGCCGGACTTGTGACCCATGAGGAATTGATGGTACACATGAAAAATATCGAAACACTCATCGGAAGTACTGACATGCTGTTCAGTAATATTTTGCAGTGGTCAATTTTTTATATGGATAACAGATCGGAAAAAACAGAGGCGATTGATTTGTCGCTGGTGGTCAATAATAACCTAAGCCTGTTAGGAGAAACGGCCAAAGCCAAAAATAATCAGTTGGTAAATAGTGTTCCTGCAGGTATTGAGCTTTTCGCTGATGAGTCTGTGATAAACCTTGTGCTTCGCAATTTTATTTCCAACGCTATCAAATTTACCGATAACGGCGCCATTACGATAAGCGCTAAAGAAAACGGAAATAATGTTGAGGTCTCCGTGACGGATTCAGGTGTGGGCATGACGCCAAAAGAAGTTTCTAATCTATTTAGTTGGGAGAACAAACATTCAACCGTTGGAACTCGATCAGAGAAGGGAGCGGGTGTTGGTCTGTTGATATGCAGAGAGTTTATTGAAAACAGCGGAGGCCGGCTTTACTGCTCGTCTCAAAAAGGAGAAGGAACTGTTTTTTCGTTCTACCTGCCGTCTCAGGAAAAGAGAAAAATGGGATTGTATAATGAGGCCGTTCGACTTGTTTCATAAGTACGTTTACGAAATTCCTTTAATGAATAAATATTGGTCGATCCACGGAGATACACAGCCATCTCACAAAGAAGACCCACGGCTTCACGCGATACTCGATATGATTGGGAAAGTCGCAGCTCTTGATTTTTCAACGACACTTTCTACTAGTGATCGCAATGACATGGTTGATGCAATCGCCGTAGGTCTGAACATGTTGAGTGAGGAACTCAATACCAGTGTGGTAGAGAAATCAAAACTTGATGAGGTAAACACCAAGCTTGAGAAATTTGCATACACCACAGCCCATGATCTCAAATCGCCACTCAATTCAATTGCAGGAATAGTAAACCTACTCGAACTCACCATTCGACCCAACGCAACGAGCGAAGTTGCAGATTACCTTCAAAGACTAAAGGCCACGGTCGACAAAATGAAGAACCTCGTGCAAGGCATATTAGAATATTCAAAAGCCGACGCTGAAAAAATAGAGAGAATTGAAACAGATTTGAATAAAGTTTTCTTCGAAATAGTGGAAACAGATCAGTTCCTGCAGGAGGTCAAAGTGAAAATTATCGGATTACTTCCAGTTGTTTTTTTTAACAGGTCGGCGATCTATCAGATCTTCAGAAATCTAATAAGTAATGCAGTTAAATACTCGGACAAGGAAGTCTGCGAATTACAGATTGAGTCAACAGAAATGAAAGACCATTACCTAATCAGCATTAATGACAATGGCCCTGGAATTGCTCCCGAGAATCATGACGAGATTTTCAAACTATTCAACAAAACCAGTACCACGAAAATCGACAGCCATGGGGTTGGCCTAGCGATGATCAAGCGGATTCTTGAAGCATCCGGCGAACGAATTTGGGTAGAATCCTCACTGGGAAATGGGGCCACTTTTTTCTTTACGATTAAAAGATTGAAAACTTTCAACAACTAGAATATGGTGCAACTCAAGGAGACAAAGAAAATCAGATTTAGAATCGGGCCGGATAATGTTTTATATACCGAGTGCTTCCCCAATACCCTAATGACGCTTGAGGATGGAAAGGAATCAACCCGAATTTCAGCAGAGCTGGTAAACTTTCAACCTCGACCCCTTCTCTGCGATCTCACCAACGTTGTTAAAATGACACAAGAATGTAGACGACACTTTGCTAGCGCGGAACATGCCGCGACTTTTAGTCGGGCGGCCCTTGTTGTCACCAGCCCTATCAGTAGAGTGATCGGTAATTTCTTTTTAGGTCTCAACAAACCCGTCAAACCAACTCGGCTATTTACCAACAAAGAAGATGGCCTTCAATGGCTGATGGAGAGAGAGCCAAAATAAGATTATAAAAAAACTTTCAGTTATGGAGCGCAAAACAGAAAAAATTAAATTTAAAATTACAATCGACCAAATCATTTGCGTAGAGTGCGTGCCCAACACAATAATGACGCTAGATGAAGGGATACAAAGCACTCGAATTATTGGCGAAATGCTCAACTTCAAACCACTTCCGATGCTCTGCGATCTCACCAACGTAGTTAAGATGACAAAAGAATGCAGGCAGCATTTTGCCGGGCCCGAACACGCAACTATTTTTTCGAAGTGCGCACTAATTGTCACAAGTCCAATCGGTAAAATCATTGGAAATTTTTTCCTTGGCGCAAATAAGCCACTGCGACCGACTCGATTATTTACGGATAGTATCAATGCGATGAATTGGTTGAAAAATGATCGGTGACATATACATCCCGATGTAGCAGCGTGTCCTTTCACGAAATGCCATCCTTAATTCTAACGAAATACAAAAATCATTGGTTAAATATCGTCAGTGACGGCCTCATTACTTACGTTGGCTAGTTACTACGCTGATTTTACTGTGGCATATTCATTGTAAGCATGTAGAGAATTTAATAAATGGCATATGGATAGTTTTCAAATTCCGCCAAAAGAGAGGGAAGAGTGGAGAAAAATGATCACAGGAGAAATCTCTCACCAGTACAGCAACTTTGTGTTACAACTTCTGCTTTCCCAAGCGCGAAAAGATATAATAAAAAAAAGAATGTCAATGGATGAAGCTGTAGATAAAATTTACGATTTGTGCTCGAAGTATGCCTTCGCTGTAAAAAACGATGTTATTGAAATTTTTAAAACTTGGTAAAAAATGGAAAACAAATTATACACACAGGCAGAAACAGCTGCCTTGATAAAGCAAGGCAAGCTGCTAATAATCGCGGGGGCCGAAGTTTTGTTGGCTGGTTTACCGGATGGGTATTGGATAGGCGGATCAAATCCATACCTGTTGGGCAAGGACGGGGGAATGTATTCAGAGGAGTTGCTCTATGTGAAAGACCTTACAAACCTTGCCGCTGATTACAATATGTGTGCATATGATTCCACCGACATAGGGAATATAACCACAGATGCGTTTGAAAACAGCCTGATAATTGCTATTCTTCCCGCACATTCTAAAGTACTGGAGGAGTTCGCTATAAGGTCACCCGAATTTGAAAATCAATTCATAAATCCGCTGCTTGGATGGATAAGTGGATCTAAGTTTGAAGAAATGGGATATGCGCTACCGACCACTTACTTGGGAAGCAGAAAGTTTACAGATAAGGGAGTCGCATTACATATTAAGTTGCCCGCTAATAAAGTCGGGAGAATTGAAATTATAAATCCTTACGAGCAGGGCAACGGTGACGAAGTAACTTTTGAACAAGACGGCTTCAGTATCTCTGATTGCTTTGTCAATGGCGTACGAACCAATTTCTATAATTATATGCACAAAAGAGACGATTTGTTCCTGCCACTTGTAGCTGACTATGCAGGAGCTAAAATCAACGTGGCCGTAATGATGGATGATCAGAATAAAAGGGTGAAGTTTTTTGCTCCAGTCTTTAGAGATACGCTTTACAAAATTGCGAAGCCTGTACAGACTGACTATATTCATTTCTTATCGGATAAACTGCAAAGAGAAGGTAAATCGAGGATAGAGTACTCTTACAGCTGCCTGTACAACTACTTTAATTTTGCGCTTGAAAAAAAGCCGATACCTGGACTCGTCGGTACTTTCACCTTTGGCGAAATAGGTTACCAACTGCTAAACGTGACATTTGTTTATTTGGTGATTCAAGACAGATTATCATAAGAATGTTTTTAGGAAATTGTTAAGAAATAGTTGCCTGGTTCAAAATCCAACAATCCTGGGCTAGGTTTAATAAGTTGCATTTCTACGATATTTCGTTAAAGTCATTGATGACATAGAACGAATTTTCAGCCCCCTACCCTCCCTCCTCGCCAAATCCGAGGATTTTGGGTCGGCAGAGTTTTGGCGCTGTCAGATAGAATATACTCTGCCAATTGAAAACCAGATTAACTCTAGCAAGTGTTGCTCTTGTCATCGAAAGGTGCACGCTGAGTAAATGAACTTAGACTCTTAATGTTTTATGCGCTTTTTTATTTGGATGATATTGTTACTGGTTACTCTATCGGTGCAAAATGTCGATGGACAGTTACTTGAGGACCTCAAAGCTGCTGATAGTCTCGAAAGCCTTCTCCGCGGATCACACCTTGATGATACAACGAGAATTAAAGTATTGAATAACCTAAACCGTTTATTTCGGCAAAGAGATTCTCAAAAAAGCGTTCGATACGCATATCAAGCAATTGATGTGTCAAAAAGGGTGACTAATAAGATACACCTGATGATGAGTTATAATTTGCTAGGCATTACTTATGGCATGAAGGGAAACCTCGACTCATCTATGTGGGCGTTCGAGCAAATAGTGCCAATTGCGGAAAAATCGAGTCCAATGTGGTTATCAAATGCGTACTCCAATATCGGCATTACGTATGACTACATGTCAAATTACGGGGCTTCCTTAAAGTCACTTTACAAGAGTCTCGCAATAGCTGAGAAATTCAATTTTACGAAATATGGAATCTTTAACAGCATGGCAAATGCATATCGAAACCTCAATGAATTTAGGATGTCATCTCACTATGACTCTCTTGCAATCAAAGAAGCTGATCATAATAAAATGCCTGATGATATCATTAATTTGTTGATGGGCAATATGGCAATCTCTCTCTTTAAGCTTAACAGGCTTAAAGAGGCAAAGCAAATTCTTTTAAAATGCATTGACTATCGGATAAGCAGAAATGAAAAATTCTATTTGTCTGATCACTACAAATCTATAGCGGAGATAAATGTGATTGAAAAACGCTATGATGATGCTTTTCAGAACTTCAGTAAAGCCCAAAATCTATTTGAAGAAATAGGCAATTGGAATCTCGTGGCAAGCGGATATGGAAATTTAGCGTTAGTTGACTTGCGCAGAGCGAGGATAGCGTCAGCTAAAAAATTTGCCCTTCGGTCTCTTGTTCTTTCCGATTCATTAAAATTACTCAAAAGCAAGCAGGCTGCAACGGAGATGCTTACGAAAATTGCTTCATATGAGCGTGATTTTCAATCGGCTAGTTATTATGATAGTATTGACTCAATATTAAAAGACTCCATTAACCTTCAGGAACAATCAAAATCCGCTGCAGAGTTAAAAATCAAGTATGAAACGGAGCGCAAGGAGAAAGAGAACGAGCTTCTTAAGCTCTCACAGATAAGCCATGAGGCTGAGTTGTCTGTACAGCGGTATGCGATTATTATGATTGGGGTGATTCTAATGGCCGTGCTTGTTTTGCTATTTGTGGTATTGAGAAGTCGACAGCTATTCAAAAAAACCAATGAGCTGTTAAAAGGACAGAATCATGCCATTGAGATACAGCAGGAGGAAATTATTTCAAAAAAAGAGCAAATCGCTCTCCAAATGGAAGAATTGCGCAGGACGCAGTCGCAGTTAATCCATTCGGAGAAAATGGCATCTCTCGGTCAAATGACTTCGGGAATTGCGCATGAAATCAACAATCCATTGAATTTTATTTCAGGTGGAGCTGAAGCTTTAAAATATTCGGTCGAAGAGCTCGCCAATTTTGCAAAGAAAACAAGCGAAGACAGAAGTGTACAGTATGCCACGATCGATGATATAGTATTCGAGGCAAACAACCTGATCAACAGCATTAGCAATGGTGTTCACCGAGCAAATAAAATCATCACAAGTCTTCGCACTTTCTCAAGCCCCCAAGGGTCTGCCTTCATAACTTTAAATGTTGCTGACATCATTGAAGCTGCTGTCACCATGCTGAACAGCAAAATCATTGAGCATAAGATTCAAGTGAAAAAATCCTACTCCAAACCTACAAGTTTTGTCTGGGGTAGTGCCTCAGAATTAAGCCAAGTATTTACCAACATTATTGACAATGCCATTCAAGCAATGGAAAATGGAATCGAAAAAAAAGAACTTCAAATAAGTATCGAATCGTCAGACGAGAATGTAGTGGTCAGAGTAGCTGATAGCGGTCATGGCATCCCCAAAGAAATTCAGAATAAAATCATGGAGCCGTTCTTTACCACAAAGGAAGTTGGAAAGGGTACAGGCCTTGGTCTCTCTATAAGCTATGGCATTGTTGATAAACATAAAGGGAAACTTACTTTTCTAAGTGAAGTTGGTAAGGGTAGTGAATTCATAGTAGCACTAAGGGCTACCCACTAAACAAACAACCCTCTAAATGATGCATGCTACTGATACTAACGACTAGTGAGAGGCTACGTGACGTAATATCGTTCTTTTGAGGGTCAACTTTCTAAGTATAGCTATGATAATCAAGCAATTAGTTGTTGGCATATGAATTGAATGTACACAAAGTAAAACATCTATGGCTCTTCTTGTGATTGCCTCTACTTTGATCTTATTATCAGCTTTAATCGTAATCATATTTGTGGTTTACATGATCTCTGACAGGAAGATCTCACGAATTATCAATATGTTTAAGAATGAACAAACGAAATTGGATGATGACTATCCCAATCGTCAGCCGTTGCATGACTCGGCAAGTCAGTAACCATAAAGAAGAGTCATGTCTTCCAGTAAATCCCGCATCAAATTCCGCGAGTTTTTTAATGTTTCAATGATCCAATGTTGAAACCATTGAATGGAAATTCCGAGGTACTTTGACCAGTGTGTTTTTCGCGTTAACATGACCACAACAGCTGGCTGATAATCAGGGTATTGAAATTATTGCTGACACGTGAAAATTGGTGGTCAAGGGCGGCTGAATCTCCAATTTCTGGGCGAAGAAAAGAACGGCGAACTCATTGAGGGCCACCAAAATACAGGTAAATTGACCTAAACCAGTTATCATTTCTCTTGGTACGAAGAAATTCCACCCGCAATGTTGTAACTTCATATTAATGGGAAATACCTACTTGCTGACTCCGTTCCTTGCCCTTTTATTTTTCGGTTGCCGCGGACAAGCAAACTCTGCTGACAAGTACACAAACTACATCTCAGAACCAGTAAAAATTAAAGCGGGCAAAGGCCCAGGTTGTATTGAAGTGGCTGACCTGAATCATGATAAGATCCCAGACCTGATTGTTACCAATGAACAGGACAGCAGCGTAATTATTCTGTTGGGCAAAGGCAACATTCAATTTAGTGAAGCTAAAGGTTCCCCTTTTCCTGCAGGGCATTTGGTGAACGACGTTGCTATTGGCGATTATAACAACGATGGTAATATTGATTTAGCTTTTGCCAATCATGAAAGAAGATACCTGACCGTCTTGCACGGAAACGGAAAAGGTAGTTTTGTCCTCGCACCGCAGTCGCCGTTTTCCGTTGACGTGATACCGCATACGCATGGCATTGCAACTGGAGATTTTGACCATGACGGCAGGCTTGATCTTGTCACTGACAGTTGGGGCAACAACCGGGTTCAGGTTTTGTTTGGAGACAATGGCAAAGGGTTCAAGACCCCTGGAATATTTTTTAACGTGGGCAAACATCCTTATCAGCGCCTCCGCGTAGCGGATGTCAACAAGGACAGTAATATGGACATTATCACCACAAATCTTGAGGGAGATAATGCCACTGTTCTTCTCGGCAACGGCAAAGGAAATTTTATTGAAGAAAACAGTTCACCTTTTCCCTGCGGCGACTCTCCTTTTGGTATTGCTATTGGTGATGTCAATGCTGATGGAAACCTCGACCTTGCCATCATTAACTCTCCTGCCAGTACTGCTGATAGAACGGGAAAGAACGGCTTGACCGTATTATATGGAGACGGGACCGGTAAATTTACAATGATGCAAGGTTCACCTTACGCAGCAGGAAAAATCCCCAATCGAATAGCGACCGGCGATGTAAACGGCGATGCCGTGAACGACATTGTTGTGTCGGACAACGATGGTAATATGATTTACCTATTCCTGATGAGTAAAAATGGAGTCCTGTCAACCTTTCCCATTGCTGTAGGAAGTCATCCAAAAGGGGTAGCCATTGCCGATTTAAATACCGACGGCAAGGCCGACATTCTGGTGTGCAATAATCTGGACAACGACATTTCAATCTTCATTAGCAAGTAGCCGAAAAACATGACACCCTAATAACACTGAGGGCAAAATTTATCAGCTTTTAGCCACAAGATTTTGTAAAAATGAAAAATAGGACATCTCGCAATTTGAACCCGCAATTCCGTGAGTTTTTTTATACCTCGATGTTCCAATGTTGGAGATTCAGTAGTGTGTGACCATCAGTTTTCGCACAAGCCCCGGAATTTTAATTGGCTGAATACCGACCTTTGATGGTGGTCACCGTCAAACGAAAAAAATAATGGTCAGGTAGCTCGGAATTTCCAACTAAATCCCTTTCTATTTTGTTCGTGTAATAGTTATTGGGCTGGTAAAAATTGTTGGACTCGTAACTGGAATTGATGAATAAATTTTACTACCATACCAGATATTCCCAGAATTAGCAATCATTATGGTATTGGTACTATTTACTTTAACACCGGTAAAGGTTGTGTGTGTAACTTGAGTAGAATTCCACGGAGACCAAAAAGCAATATTGAGATCAGTTGAACTAATAAATTGCACTGTATCATTGGCAAGGTTATTACTAACCAAAAAAAGATTATTTGATTTAACAATATCAAAATTAACAGTGATGACACCGCTTGTAGCCATTTGCCATGATCCTACAATTGATGTGTAGTTAGGTGCAGATGATTCTTTGGAACAGGCACAGGACATTGCCAAAATTGCTGCAAAAAAAATCTTCTTCATCGTGTTTTGTCTGATCGCTATTACGTAAAAATACACATAGATCATCTGATAACTCCCACGGCAATAGTAGAAAGATGCCTAATCATTTTGTAAATTCACTTATTATCCTTTCTCGTTAGGGTAAATCCAAACTACGGAAACAAAAAAGCCCCGAAAGGCGTTCGGTTTTTTTTATGCTTGTCGTTTACGGACTTAAAAACGGTTTTAGAATATCAATACCCAAATAATTGGGTAATGGATGTTTGCCGATCATCTACTACATTCGATTTCTCATAGACAAAAGTCCAATAAACTACAGAAACAAGAAAAGTCCCCGGAAGGCGTTCGGGGCTTTTTTTATGTGCTTGCCGTTCGCAATATTTACCTCGCCATAGTAAATGCAAGTCTTCGCCTTGGTTCATGCTTAGTGGAGATTCCGAGGCCTGTGACCATCAGTTTACCCACAAGAATAAGAATTTTAGGTACTTGAATGCCAGCTTTTAAAAGTGGTCGCCTTAAGACGAAAGAGTGATCAATGCAGCGCGGAATTTCCAACAAACACGACGAACTCCTAAAAGTGGACAACATTGTGCTCAATGGTGATTGAGTAGGAGAAGCTGAAAGGTCTTCTCAAAGATAATATTCTGTGCGAAAAAAATTCTCCGGGTTGCGACCGACCATTCGCTACTTAATTATTCGATAATCCACACATAACAAATAGCAGCAAATGTTCCTTACTTTTTGGTAAATTAGGTAATGCGGATTCAGATTTGTGTTGCAGTTCAAATTATAGCGGTAGGATTTTTACAAGCACAAAACACCAGGATTGATAGCTTGAAAAATCTGCTTGCCAGCGCAAGCAGCCCAACCCAAAAAATAGAATTGTTAAACAGGCTGACCAGTGAAAGCTGGGATTATGATTTTGAAAAGTCATTGGGCTTTGCAAAGGAAGCGTACGCACTGTCGAAAGAACTTGATTGGATGAGGGGGAAAGCTTATTCCCTTACTTCAATGGGCCTGTATCATTTCTTTAAAGGAAATTACCCTGAAGCTCTAATGTATTATCGTCAGGCACTAAAAGTTGCCAATGGCAAAATCGATGGAGACATTCCGGCATTCACTTTTATCAGAATGGGTAGTTTATATCGCGCCTCGGGAAAAACAGATTCAGCCAAGTGGTACTTTCTCCAGGCCATCGAATCCTTAAAAGATCAGCAAGAGGGTTACTCCCTCTCTTCCGCTTACCAGGAATTAGCGGTAATGTATTTTACGCAAGCCGAATACGATTCAGCTATCAAAAACTTAAACCGATCGCTAGCAATAAGGACCCGACAAAATGATCCACTTATGATGGCCGAATGTTGGAAAACATTGGGGATGGTTTATAAGTCCGTTTCTGAATTGGATCAGGCAACAGGCTACTACGAAAAAACGCTTCAGGTAGCTGTTCGGCAAAATGACCCTGAACTATTGATGTATTGTAATATCTCTTTGGGTGAATTGGATTATTTAAGAGGAAATTATGTCGGAGCAATAGGGCGTTACTCCAAGGCCCTCGACATCCTGAAAACACACGATTACAAAGTTTATCGCGCAGTAGTATTGCAATTAATGGGACGTCTATTTGACTCCGAAGGGAACTATCCGTTGGCTGTTGATTACTTTATTGCTTCCTTAAAAATTGACGAAGAATTAGGAAACATGCCGGCTGCGGCAAGAACGAAGGCAATGCTGGCAATAGTGTTTGGCCGGCAAAGAAATGACTCTGTCAGTTTGAAGTATGCCAGGGAGAGCCTGAGTACAAATGAAACATTAAATGACAAAGAAGGTATCGCGATGGCCTCAAGTGCGCTTGGGTTCATTTATTTTCAGGAGCTTTCTTATGACAAGTCGCTTGCGCAGTATAAGAGATCTCTAGGATTATACGAGCAGCTCAAGATGCAACTCAGCGCGGCGGAGATCCAAGGTTTTTTGGCGGAGATTTATGAGGTTCAGGGTTCTTTAACGGCTGCTGATCAACACCTGTCGCAGGCCATCCAAATCTATGAACGCATTGGGAACAAATCAGGGATGATTGCTGCGTTGAATGGCCTTGGCTCTTTGGCTATGAAACGGGGAGATTTTGTCACAGCCCGTTCTAAGCTCAACTCCGCTGAGCAACTGGCCAAGCAAATCGGCTCCTCACTCCTACTTCGAAATAACTACCAATTGATGGCAGAACTCTTTCGGGCGACGGGCAAACTCGCTGAGGCCATTGAGTATTATAAAAAAACCGAGGCGTTAAATAATGAGATATTTAGCGGGGCAAGTATACAGAAGAGCGCACTACTTAGCTCATTGTTTCAGTTGGACAAGAAAGAGAAAGAGATCGAGCTACTAAATGCACAGAATATTATCAATCAAAATCAAATGTCATTACAGCAGCAGAAGATTCGCTGGCAGAATGGACTTTTGTGGGGAAGCATTCTTGGAATCATCTTCCTGATAACTCTGGCAGCTATCCTATACTTGTATTATCGACAGAAAGCTTTTACGGCTAGACAACTCGCTCACCTAAACAAGAATATTCAAAACGAAAAAGACATGGTTCAGGCACAAGCCAAACAATTGCAAGAGATGAACGAGGAGCTGGTCAAATCAAACCGTGAAATAATTGAACAGAAAGAAGAAATTCTGGCCCAATCAGAGGAGCTAACTGAAGCGAGTGAAACCATTAAAATGGTTAACCATGATTTGGAAGCAACGGTTGAAGATAGGACAAGAAAACTGAAGGAAGCCTACCATGAATTGGACACGTTTTTCTATAGAGCCTCCCACGATTTTAGGAGGCCCTTGACTACTTTCCTCGGTCTTGCTGAAGTTGCCAAGATCACCGTAAAAGATCAGACTGCGTTGGATTTGTTCGACAAAGTAAAACAGACAGCAAGGGACCTTGACCAAATGCTGAACAAATTGCGCTCCATTAGTGAAGTAGGCTCGTCAGAATCCGTATACCGGGAGGTCTACTTTAAAGACGAGTTGGGACATCTCTACGACAGTTATAAAGATGAATTCAACGCGCTTAAAATTGACTTCCGACCTCAGGTCAAAGTGACTAAGCCGTTTCTCTCCTATCCTGCTATCATTCGCATCATCCTTAACAACCTTGTTGAAAATGCCATTCGTTTTACCAACCCTCTGAATGCATATATAGAGATGCACATCTATGAAAGAGAAAGGGATTTGGTCATGCAAGTCACAGACAATGGAATAGGAATCAGATCGGAATACCAGCAACGTGTATTTGACATGTTTTTCAGGGCAAGCGAACGGTCGAAGGGCAATGGGTTGGGTCTTTATATTGTTAAGAAGTCAGTAGACAAATTAGGTGGAGAAATAAAACTGGTTAGTGCTGAGACACAAGGGACTTCTATTTCTGTTTTTTTGCCCCTAAGAGAACTTAGTCTGGGTAGTTAAACCATTATCAAGTTATTCAAGAAAGTTTGCATCTTCGTCAGTCAGTTCGATCTCTGTTGCTTTTAAATTTTCTTTAAAGTGTTTTAATGACGAGGTTCCTGGAATCGGAAGTATCCAAGCCGAACGATGTAGCAGCCACGCTAAGTTGATCTGAGCGTCGGTTGCATTGTACTTTTTGGCGATGATCGAAATCCTGCCGTCCTTTTTAGGCAAAGATTGAAATAAGGAAAAGTAGGGTATGAGTGGTATTCCATTCTTCTCACAAATCGCTAGAACTTCTGCGCCGCCTCTTGTTTCGCCACCGTATTGCAACTTCAAAGATGTACGTTGACTATGACCATACATATTTTCAACGGTTGCAATCTGTCCCATTGACATTGACGTTTCCAACTCCTCGACGCTCACATTACTCACACCAACATGCAAAATCTTCCCTTCCTTTTGAAGTTCAAACATCGTTTCTAAAGACTCCTTAAATGGCACATCTCCCCCCGCAATTATTCTAAAATGAACAAGAGAAATCTGGTCCAATTTCAGAGTGCGCAGATTGTTATCAATACTACTGCGAAGGTTTTCGGGACGATTGAATGGAATCCAACTTCTATCCGGCTTTCTTGCCCCGCCAACCTTGGTGCATATAACCAAGTCCGCTGGATATGGATGCAATGCTTCTGCTATCAATCGGTTAGTAACATCATCGCCATAATAATCAGCAGTGTCCAAAAAATTGATTCCATTTTTGATACACTGCTTTAGTATTAAAAGAGCTTCGGCACGGTTTGTCGGTTCTCCCCAAATGCCCTCCCCCGTCAGACGCATAGTGCCATAACCAAAGCGTTTGACATTTAATGCGGCTTTACTTTTACCTCCAATAATGATCTCTGACATTTTCATAGGATTTGAATTTAATCATTTTTCCATTTTTTAAACGCAATGCTATCTGGCTCGGTTTTATTTTAGCAAGCCTTAAAGAGACCTCACGAAAAACCCGCGATAAAGGTTCTGATTGTTATATTTATTAAACTTTCAAAGCCACAGTTCATATCAAACGCCGAGCAAATACGTAAGAACAATATCTTTCACCAGTTTGGAGGTTTCAATGGCTAATGTGATATACCCCAGGACTAAGATTGATGAACATGAACACCGGATTCAGCCGTTGCGTGTGCATACCTTGCTGTCAGACTTTGAATTGGAGGATGTTTGGAGGATACCAGTCAATTTGGCTTCAACCCACAGCCTTCAATTGTTCATGGATCAGTTTGCGAAAGCGAATGCTCAGTTAATGGACAGCGGTATGGCCGGGCTTCTTTTTAGAATCCGTTTTGTCATTGGACGATTGTTTAAGTGGGATGAAAAGCAGTTGCAAGATCATCTTATTCCCGGGAGTATCAGGTTCCGTTATGCACAACAGGAAAGCCTGACTTATGATGATCTTCCTGATCCTCGCTCAGGAATTTTTAACCCGGTGTATAAATTGGAAAACGAATTTCTCTCCGAAATTGAGAATAGAACTGTACATGGAGCTCTTCATATTAGTCGTGTACCTTCCGGACAGGGCACCTGGACTATTCACATGGCAGTTTATGTGAGGCCCAAGGGAGGGTTCGGCAAATTGTACATGCTGTTCATCAAACCATTTCGTGTATGGATTGTCTATCCGTCTCTCATGAATGCTGTGAGAAAGAATTGGGAGGCATATCTCAGATCATTAAAGTGAGTAAAAGCTATTTACTGATACTCCTCTTTTGTATTCATCAATTTGTTAATTCGCGGTTGAATTGTCCAAATGCCAATTGGCCAAAAGATCAAACCAAAAATGTCACCAAAGTAATCATTGATGTCAATTTCCTCCTTTGTCTCAAGTGGTTTAAGCGATTTAGCTGGGTAAGTAAAAGTAATTGTCAAAAAAACCCAACAAGTAGATCCCCAAGAATATCATAAAAATAGCGCTATATCCCCTTGGTTCAGTTATATGAGTTGCCATTAAAAGTTTGGATAAACTAGCTGACAAGATCAATAATATTCCAGCTACCCTGAATAGTTTAAACTCAATCGAGTCAAGGACGTTCAATCGTTTCGATAGTCCGTGGCCTAACACTAATATCCAGCCAAGGTTTACAGAAACCATAAAAATATAAAACACATCATCAACGATCGGATTTATGTTTTCAATCATTGAACCAGCGAAAGCAAGCGCGATAAATGTCCCAAATATCTTCCAATGTTTAGCTTTAAATACTATTTCCATATTACGTCTAATGGCTTGCCCTTAATGACCTAGGCATATGACGGCTTGTTCTTGAAACACTTCACAGGAGAACCAATTATGACCTGAGAAACCACAAGCTTGGCTAATACGCATGATTACTCGCCCTTTGCCAGGAATTTCTTACAATTGTTAATCAGTTCAGCCTCGGTCGAATTAAGTGCTGAAAGTATATCTGATTTTTTAGCCAGTGGCAAAAGCTCTTTTAATTTTGTTCTGCCATAAAAATTGTCAATGAACATTACAACCGATCCGGAAAGTCCATATTTTAACTCTCCCGACCAGAACTTATCCAACTCCTTTGGATATGCTTCCTCATGGATTGTTTTTTTGACTGCAGCTATTCGCAATGAATCACACTGTCCTGAAGCGTAAGTGGCTAGCCCTTCAATGAACCAATCGATCCCTTCTCCATTACTAAAATCAGTGCTTGCACTTTGTTGTCCATGAAATACATGAACCAATTCGTGGATTATTAGTTGCTGAGTTTTTTTTGTATCTGAATAACGATGTTCACATGCTTCTTTGTCCCATAACTTTGGGGATATCACATCTAATTTTGTTGCAGTGCCACTAGCAACCATCCAGCATTCGGATTTGAAATCAGGCATGTTCCAATCTCTTCTCCAAGAGCTATCTAAGGAATGTCGGTTAGGATGGATAAATACATTGAACTTTTTGTACGGAGCGTGGAAAAAGGATTTCACTGATACCATTCCATTTTCAACAAGCCTGTTATATTCTTTTGTATTCTTTGTATCAAAAGAAGTAAAGACAAGATTGTACACATTGTGTTTTTCAATTATCCAGTTATTTCCGTTATTAATAACAGCCATGGATGGAAATACTAATAGAAGTAATAAGTGTTTCAATGTCATTTTTTTAACAATTTTTTCCATAAGACGATGTGGTTAACAAAATTGTTACAGGTGGGTTGTCTCTGTCGAAACTAGTATTGATCGGATTTTAATAAAGAAATCTTAATAAAAGGGTTTTGATTCTCAGTCTCACTCTTTCTACGATCGACATCCCGTACTTTGATTGCATGCTCACGTAGATAAACTAATCTATTGAAAGTGGATAGTTTAAACCGTAATCTGTATAATTTATGAATGACAAACTTAGTTTAGTTCTGAGTCCTTCATTGGTTTGAAGCATCATATTACCGAAATTAATAGCGAGTTATTGCAATAGATTTAATCGTGCGAGGTTTAAGAAAAACTCTGTGGTTGCCATTGAGACATTTATTTCAACAACTTCGACCTATGCTGAAGCGCTGAATGACGGCTGGACAATGGTCGGAAATAAGGGAGGTTTCGTGGCACAACATGAACACACCATTGTTGTTACAGATGGAAAACCGATCGTGCTGACCGAGATAAATGAAATATGGAGTTGAGAAAGGCGATCCAGAAAGGGTAGCAACACACTCACTTCTTCGTCAATTTGTACCTTAAATGTGTTGTTAAGTTTGACGGTATTACTTCTACAATTTGAATATCATATTTGTTTCTGTCAATGCCATCAAATAATCGGATACCACTTCCTAAAAAAACAGGTGCGATGTGAATGAAAAATTCGTCAACGAGTCCTGCATTGAGAAATTGTTGAATAGCATTCGCGCCACCTTGTATTCTTATGTCCTTTCCTTTGGCTGATTGTCTTGCTTTTTCCAATGCACTTTGTATTCCGTCATTGATGAAATAAAAAGTTGTTGTCCCTTTTTGAACCCAAGGTTCCCGTTTTTCGTGTGTCAAGACATAAACATCTGCTTTGTATAAATCTTCCCGCCAACTGACTTCGCCTTCTTCAAACATTCTTTTTCCCATAATGAAAGCACCTGTTCTAGCAATTGTCTCTCTAATAAATTTACCATCTGTTCCGTCTTCATTACCGCCTTCCATTCCTACGTATTCTCGAAATGCTTTTTGATTAAACATCCAGGTGTGAATTTTTCCTGCTACACCGCCCATCGGGTTGCTTGGACTTCTGTGCTCGCCCGCGAAAAAGCCGTCAAGGGATATTCCGCTGTCAAAGATAATTTTGCTCATTTTGCTTGTAGTTTATATTTAGTCTTGAATTGATAGTTTTTTAGTAATCAGAGCCTTTGATTAAAACACTCTCCATGAATAATTCATAAGGCTTACCATCCTCTGCAATTTCATGTTTCACCGTTAGAGTCTTGCCATCCTTATCCATTACACCTGTCGTCTTCACTTCTTTACCGTTCCATATCCATATATTGTTATTAATGGTAAGAGTAAACATCTCAAAACTACCATCCGGATTAAAATTATAGCTATCAAAGTCGCCTGTATTTGAGTTGTAACCGGTGATTTCCATGGCACCGAAACCACTCTTATCATGAATGCCATAGGCCATATGAAGAGTAAAATTTCCATCCGGCGACCATTGCCATATATCACTACCAATTACTTTTGAGGCTGGCTTACCATTCCGTGCATGCACGTTGGTCTGTGTTATCCACCGCCCCACAATTTTTTGCAAAAGCTCTTTTTTTTCTTTAGGAATAACGCTTTTTTTTATTGTTTTGGTAGTCTTTTCGACCCCTTGAAACCCCATAAAGAAAAGCAGGACAAAAGTCATGCTCGTTGCTAAAATTATTTTGTTCATGTTCTTATTTTTTAACTAATACTTCAAGATAGTTTTCAAGTCGATTTAAGGTTTGCTTGCCACCTTCAATGGCATTTACCCTCTTATTTAATTCCTCAATAATTGCGGTTGACTTGAATATTGACTTCATAGTCATTAGTGTTCTTCCATCAACCGCTTCGAATGAAATTGAAACTGTGAAGTTATAATCTTCGCTTTCCCCAAAATGTTTATAGGATAACAGAGAAGGCTTTTTTACTTCTGTATACTCAATTTTGTTATCCCAATCCCGTCCCCAACCGTGCATAATAGAATCCCAAATTTTGCCTGGTTCGACATTCATAGATTTTGTAGTTAGCGAAAAACCGTTGGGCCCCCACCATTCTTTAATATGTGCTGGAGTAGTCCATACTTCCCAAACCAAATCTCTTGGGGCATCAAGAATTCTTGTGTGTATAAGAATGTTCTCTTCTTGTCTGAAGGTATTATAGTTATCCATCTTTCTATTTTTTCTTTTTTTGGATTTTGGCTAAGTAACTTTCCAACGAGTCGAGTTTATTATCCCAATATTTTCGATATTGATTAACCCAATCTGTTACTTCATTTAATCTAGCGAGTTTAGCTTCGCAATATCTTTCCCTTCCCAGTTGTTTTATTACGATAAGACCACAATCGTTAAGGAATTGTACATGCAATGAAACCGCCTGTCGGGTTATATCAAACTCCTTGGCGATAGCATTAACATTGCGCGGTTTTCGAGCCAGCATCCCTATAATTTGCCTGCGGGTTGGGTCTGCTATTGCCTGAAAGATGTCTCTTGTTTGTTTCATGATGCGCAAGTTTTGTCTTGCAAATATATACGCAAGGATCGACTTGCGCAAAGTATTTTTTACTTTTCCTTGGTTCTTAACGCGATTTCCTTTCTAAAAGGAGAAATAAGAGTGCTGGGGTAAGTATGATAGATTGAAAAAATGCATCAGAGCGCTGATCAATAGGATCCTTTATTTTCCAATGGGTAATTGCCCAGCCATAATTACCAAAGGCCAATTGCTGAATACAATCCACTTTTTAGTTGTTTGTGAAAAAGGAGACCAGTTGGTAAGTCAGATAAAGATGCTGTTTTATTATCGAATTTATAGCCTTGTAATACTAATAGAGTTCGACCATCAGGGACCGGTTGGAATAAAAGGGCAAGGTCGTGAAGCAACAAGAAACCATATTCATTCAATTGTTAGAACGCCCAACGGGAATGATTACGGCAAAGATTTATTAAGACAACATTTACTGAAGCATCACAGCCAAAAATAAAGAAGCTTTTACGGATGGGGATTCCGAGGCCTGTGACCATCAGTTTTTACGCATAAGAATAAGGATTTTAAGTACTTGGAAGCCAGCTTTTAAAAGTGGTCACCTTCAGATGAAAAATAATGATCAATGCAGGACGGAATCTCCAACCTGGGCGATCAATAGATTTTTGGACAATAGTCCAAGGGTTATTATCAATAACACACGACAAACCAACATAGAAAATCAAAGATTTGGAGATTCCTTATGAACGCGCAATCGAGTGATCGGTTGGGTACAAATCATTACTAAAGTAAAACAAATCAAGCTAAAGGCCAAAAAAGTACCAGTCCCTCATAATAACTCGGACTGCCGTATTTGAAATAATATAACTAAGTCAGAAGGAGGTTATGTAAAGTAACTTATTCCAAATTTCTCATTATAGGGTCTTTTCAAGCAACATGGACTGGACTTTACATAAATTCGTTTCTTGACATAATTGTGGTTATGTTAGATTTTACATAACCAGATCACAAGATTATGCCATTGTGTGTCTTCCACTTTTTCTCCCTTTTGATTTTTGTACGAATCCGTAGTTGCAATTGATAAAGTCACCTTCTTCTTGTCTCCAAAGGTTTTCACTTCAGGGTCTTTGCCCAAATGGCCGATAAGCTGCACACTGTTTCTTAAGCTTTTCATAGTCATAAAATTTAAGTAGTAAAAAAATTGATTACGATTTCTACCAACCTGTTTGTTGTGATTGGTGATGCAAAGGTGTGAGCAGCAAAAAAGATGATTTGTATACTAATGGTAACTATAGCCGAAAAGGGACAGGAATAATATGAGAAAGATTATTTGGAATGAATTGTATCAGCAATTGATGAATGAAGAAGGGAATCTCTCGTTTTTAAAAGTATTTGTACTTGCTTCTGGAGTGCTTGGTTTTCTTTCTGTTCTATACGCCATTTATCAGTTTGGATATATGTCAGGATTCCAAGAATGCAAAGACCTATTCCAGATACGCTAGCCAAAACATTAGAGAGATTATTCCAATTCCATTTTATACTTTTTTTGGAAGTGTTATTTATTTCGCTTTGATAATTTTTCCATCCTCCAAGTTCTTTTACTCTCATGCCAAAAAGAGATATTTTGACCAACTCATTTTTGTGTTGTAATTCTGCTATTGAATAATATACCGTAGAGATAGGGACAATTAATCCTTCATCGAACATTTGCTTATTAAGCAAGTCTACTTTGTAATCATTTACAGGTGCGCTGGTGCTGATGTAAATAGTTTTAAAGTCATATTCTTTTTCCCAATCCATTGAATTGAGAATTGCATCAATTATCGCTGCTTCAGTCATAAAAATAGTTCGTTAAATATTAGCACTTATTGGGACAATATAGTACATTTGGAGTATGGAATTTAAGAATCTAAAAGACTTGTTCATTAAGTTTTCGAATGAAGAAATTTGTAAGGCATATCTGGAAAAGAAACGCTGGCCGAATGGCATAGTCTGCCCCTATTGTAATCATTCAGGCAAGATATATAACATCGAGAATGGCAAACGATACAAGTGTGGTAATCCACAATGTCATAAGAAATTTAGCGTCACAGTCGGGACCATCTATGAGAGCAGTAAGATCCCGCTCAGTACTTGGTTTGGTGCTGTTTACATTTGTTTAGCACATAAGAAAGGAATATCTAGTTGCCAGTTAGCACGTGATTTAGGAGTATCCCAGAAGGCTGCTTGGTTCATGTTGCACCGGATTAGGGAAATGCTTTCTAGTGACGAAGGTATGTTTAAGAATACCGTTGAAGTTGATGGCTCCTATATCGGCGGCAAGGAGAAGAACAAGCACACAAACAAGAAGAAAGAAATGCTGCCACATTTTGGCAAGACTCCAGTTGTGGGGATCATTGAGCGGGGTGGTAATGTATATGCGCAAAAGGTAAAGTCAGAGAGCAATGTAATAGCAATAGTGGAAAAAAGAGTTGAGAAAGGTTCAACGATAATGACTGATGAAATGAATGCTTATGTACAGTTGAATGATCAGTATCAACATTTCGCAATCACTCATTCCGAACATAAATATGTAAATGGATTAGTGCATACGAATACGATCGAAGGGTTCTGGTCGCTATTAAAAAGAGGCATCATTGGTATTTATCATTCTGTGACCTATAAGCACTTGAACCACTATTGCGATGAGTTTTCCTATCGATACAATACGCGAAAGATTACGGATTCCCAGCGCTTTCATTTGGCAATGCCGCGCGTGTCTGGAAGGCGATTAAGATATAAGGAACTAACAAGTAAAAATTACGGTTTATAAAATCCATGAAGAAGATAAAACTCAATCCTTCTGCTTCGTGGCAAGTTCCGCAATTATATGAGCCAAGTGAGAAGAAGAGACCTGTAAGGCATTATCAATTATTAACTTCACTTCGCTCATTACTCTTTCGCTATCATCCACTTTTACTTCTAAGTGTTTTTCTATTGCAATTACTTTTACTAATAGTTGTGTTAGTAAAATAGTATTGTTAGAATGAGCAATCAATAATTTACTGAATACATCCCCTGCATTTACAGTAAAACCGCCGATTAATAGTTTATCTAAATCAAATTTTTCCATTAGTTATTCGGTTTTGTGTAATTCAATCTATACAAATAAATTTATATTTGTATAGATAAGACATAAGGCGTTAGTCGATTCTTTGGGCTCTCGAAACTGGTAATTTTAAAGCCAACAAGGAAGATAGATGAACGTCCACGGTAAGCGTGGGCTGTTTCCTATTCTCTTTGTTGGGGGCATACCAGTGCCTGAGAGCAAGGAATGGATTACAGTCCACGCCCGTTTATAACCTAACCGTGGAGGACTGGTCGGTTGCAACCGAATGACCTATGGAAAGGTTTAGATGGATTGTATTCGTTCCAGCTTTTATTATTGGTATTTCAATTGGAGAAAGTATTTGTGAAATCAGTATTAACTATTTGGTCGATTTTATCTTCCCACTTAATAGTTTATGGGATTGGTTTACAAAAGCATGGTTGATTTCTATCTTAATATTCTTACCCACTGGATTAATTGCTTGCACTAGATGGCTTTTAAATATTTGTCCAAATGAAATTTTGGGAGCCCGACTTATTGCCGGAATAGCTTTGATAATTTTTCCTTTTCACTATATCAAAACATTTCATAATATTCCTAATCTTAGAATATTTTTAGATGCATTAATGTTATTCGTTGTATTTGCGATAGCCTTCTCCTTTAAAAAAAAAGTCTATGAAACTAACGAGTTATCACCAGGCACAGAACAAAAGAACGGCGGAAGCAAACAAGAAGATGCCGAAAGTATCACGAGAGGAGTTCAAGAAGCAAGCCCAACAACTCAAGGATCACAGAGAAGCACAAGAGAAATACGATACAAATAAATTTGTACCTTAGTAGTATGGATAAGAAGCCGAAGAAGAAAGAGCGGGCGAAGGAATACGATAAGAAGTTTGTCATCCCAGAGAATATGACCTTTGATAAGATGATTGCCTTATCAGTGAAGCCTAAAGATGTAAAGAAGTAGTGCAGCCCTTGCATGAAATTCCTATTGAAATAAAGGAATCATTTTTTGATAAATCTCAAAAAGAAGAAATAGAATTTTATAACGATACTTTAGATTACATATTAGGCATTTCGCCTAAAAGTCCAGACGGTAAATCAATTTATTATTTCAATGTTTGGATAGAAAGAACAATAAGCAATCGTGTTGCTAAAATCTTTTATGCCAAATCAGTTAGTTATTTTTCTGTAATGATTCCTGATGATGAAAATCCTTCAGTGGAATTCTTTTATGCTTTAATAAGCAAATCGAATGAAGATTTTGCGAAACAGTTTTACAATCTGGTTGTAGGGAATTTTTTGGAATCGCATAAAACTCCACCTCCGAATTTGCAGCAGCTCTCTCCTCTAATTCAATCTTGCATTGACAAATGGAACATGTCAGTACGCAAAATATCGATGAATTAATAGTTGCCCTTACTTCTATCACCTGATAAAGTTCGTTATAAACTTTTAACTTTGCTATTACAGCCCGTGCGTAAGGACGTTAGCAGGGAGACACCTGCAGGTTGTGCAACGCTCATTGAGACTTAGGCATTAGCCTACGATAGCAGCCCTTAAAGATTCGTTCTTCCTTTCCTGGTTGGGCGTTCTGATCGCCCAGAGGTGCGTGTTATTCAGCTTTCAATTAATTCTCTTTACGGTTTTTGTTTCGGTCTTGTCCCAAATGGTATATAATTACCATACTAATCGACTACTTACGATTATATACGTTTGTAAACTCTTATCAACAATATAAAAGACTGATGGTGAGTATATTTACTAATTAAGTGGTCAAAAATGAAAGTCAACAAGGCAAGCAAAACAGCTCAGTACATGGCACTATTCAGGGCGCTCGAAACTAGTCGCAAAGCCACTGACAGGCTGTTTACCGACCCTTATTCAATTAGTTTTTTGGATGGCGGACTGAAATTACTGGTCAAAGTTTCAAAAATTTCATTCTCCAGGAAATTAGTCAGCACAGACTGGTATCAACCATACGCCTGACTAAAGAAAATGAACTTCAAGATGGCTCTCTCGTGTTACAAGCACTATGAAACTAAAAGCATTAAATAAAATAGCGGAACCATTCGGCAGTACTAACAAAATGCCTGTGCTGTTTCTTGGCCACGGCAGCCCGATGAACGCTATAGAAGAAAATGAATTTGTAACCGGCTTTAGAAATATCGCGAAAGAAATCCCTAAACCAAATGCAATACTATGTGTATCGGCACATTGGGAAACAAACGGAACGCTGGTGACTGCAATGGATATGCCTCCTACAATTCACGATTTTGGAGGTTTTCCGAAAGCCTTGTTTGATGTTCAGTATCCGGCACCAGGCAGTCCCGAGTTGGCCTTGTATACTAAGACTATTATCAAAAAAACAGAAGTTAGTCTTGATGACAAATGGGGTCTCGATCATGGTGCATGGAGTGTGATCAGGCATTTGTATCCACAAGCTGACATCCCAGTGATTCAGATGAGCCTGGATTATAATCAAGCTCCGCAATACCATTATGAGTTAGCCAAAGAATTAGCTTCGCTTCGGAAAAAAGGCGTGCTGATTATCGGCAGCGGCAACATGGTACACAACTTGCGTATGGTAGCGTGGGATAAATTAAATACCGATGATTATGGATTTGATTGGGCGATCGAAGCAAGTAAAATGATGAAACAATTCATTCTTTCAGGCGATCATCAACAGCTTATTAATTTCAGATCGCAAGGCAAGTCTTTCAATCTTGCCATTCCCACTCCAGAGCATTATCTTCCATTGTTGTATGCATTGGCTCTGAAGGAAAAAAGTGAAAACATAAGCCTATTCAATGACAAGGCAGTGGGCGGGTCGTTAACGATGACTTCATTGAAAATTGACAATGGTTGAAATAATGCAGGTCAAAAACTATCTTGGTTAAATCATTAAATAAAATAAGATGAGTGAGTCAAGTTCAAAAATAAAAGTAATAATTACCGGCGCCAGCGGTATGGTAGGCGAAGGCGTGTTGCATGTTTGTTTGCAAAACGATCGCATTGGAGAGGTATTGGTTGTGGGGCGAAAGTCGTGTGGCACTACTCATCCAAAACTAAAGGAAATTATACACTCTGATTTCTATAACCTCGCTCCCATCGAAAGTCAGTTAAGGGATTATAACGCGTGCTTTTTCTGTCTTGGAGTTTCTTCAGTAGGCATGAAAGAAGAAGAGTATTTCAAACTGACTTACACATTAACAACCAATTTCGCTAAAACACTGGCCACCCAAAATTCGGCGATAACGTTTTGCTATATCTCCGGCGCATCTACCGATAGCACTGAAAAAGGCCGATCGATGTGGGCTCGCGTGAAAGGTAAGACCGAAAACGAGTTGATAAAAATATTCAAGCACACCTATAACTTCAGGCCAGGAGCGCTTATCCCAATCAAGGGAATGAAAAACACTTTGAACTTTTATAAATATCTGGGATGGCTTATTCCTGTTATCAGCTTGCTGCTCCCAAATCTATCTGCAAGCTCGAAGAATTGGGAGCAGCGATGATCAATTCGGCAGTCAAAGGGTACGATAAGCAAATTCTTGAAGTTACCGATATCATCGAATTGTCAAAGAGATAACCTCAATCTATGGCCGGATATTCAGAAACACCGCTCGCAAAAAAACTTGGCATCAAGGCGGGTTTTAGAATCAGGCTTATCAATACGCCAGAGTATTATTTCAAGTTATTCTCTGATTTCCCTGTCGAAGTGAAAATTATAAAAGCTAAATCAAGTGAAATAGATCTCATTCATTACTTCACAACAAAAGCTGAAGTACTAACCCACGACCTTTTGTCTTTAAAAAAACAATTGCATCCCAACGGAATGATTTGGGTTTCGTGGTATAAAAAGTCAGCTAAGATTCCTACGGATGTCACCGAAGATCTGATTCGGAATACGGCGCTAAAGAATGGGCTTGTCGATATTAAAGTTTGCGCAGTAGATGAATTATGGTCTGGACTTAAATTAGTAATCCCTATAAAAGACCGAAAATGAAATTTGATGAGTTTCTTTCAAAGTATGATGACTCAGTTTATAAGAATGCATTGCTGCTTCGCAAACTTCTGCTTGCCTATTATCCTGGCATTATTGAGCAAGTAGACCTTCCGGCTAAAATGGTAGCCTATTGTTACGGGCAACGATATATAGATATGATCTGCACTATTATTCCGTCTAAGAAAGGATTGAAACTCGGCTTTTATAAAGGCGTTGAACTGCCAGATCCCGATGGGTTGCTTCGGGGTACTGGTAAAATCTCTCGTTATATTGAGATCAAATCGCCTGATCAGATTAATTCATCAGCTGTTAAAGAATTAATTTCTAACGCATTAGTTGCCTATAAACAAAGAATGAGTGTAAAGAAATAGAACTGAATGACCGCAGCTGTAAATAAAGACAAGAATATGTTTTCTATCGCCATGAAGTCGATAGCATTCGCATGGCAAACGAATAGGAAGTTATTCCTGCTTTTGATTGCTTTGAATATTTTCCAAGGCTCGGTAGTATATCTTCAGTTTACCAGTTTCGCCTCTATCGTTGATGAAATTATTAAGATCAAGCAAGGAATTAGTAGTACCTCAGAGCTCATTCGGTCTGCCGTTATTTTAGGGCTTTCATTTTTGCTCCCAACAGTAGTAGGCAATATTGCGAGCTTTATTCGAATGAAATTCCGAATGCAGCAGGGCGTTCAGCTTGAGCTTTATAAAATCGAACGGCAAAGCGCACTTGATATTGGAACAATCGAAAGCAACTCCTACCAGAATTTACTACGGGGTGCGCAAGAGTGGGGCAGCGGGAGTGTTCTCAATTTGCAGGATTTTATTTTCAACTCTGCCACAAGTTTTGCAGGTATTATCACATCGATTGGGATTCTCTGGTCACTCAACGGATGGCTGGTTTTGTTTGCCGTGTTGGCGGCTGCACCGGTCTATTTTTTCTACAACAAGTATAGTATGGAGGTTTTTCGAATCCGGTATTTCTCCCTTGATGATCATCGGATTATCGGTAACCGTATTTCGCATTTCGAAGAGCTTCAAAAAGCAGTCGATGTCATTCTTCTAAAATTGAAAACATGGCTCAAGTTTCAAATTCGAGATCGAAAAGTTTCGTTCAACAAAAAAATTCTGGTTGCCGAACGTAAGAAAGCAGTCTCGTATGCACTCCTTAGTCTATGGTACTTGGTATTTCTTTTTGCTGCCATCGCCTTAATGACTCAGGAAGCCTTGACAAAAACAATAGAAGTAGGTGGTCTTCTTTTAGCCTTCAGCACTTATACCCGATTTTATCAAACTATCAACGGCTACATAGAATCCATTTCATTTACGGAAGAGGCAGCTCGTTATGCAGCACGCTGGTTTGAATTATTTGACCTTAGACCAAAAATTGCCTCAAAATATAATGCGGCGAATATCTCTTTTGACAAACCTCCTCTCGTTGAATTCAAGGACGTATCATTTCGTTATCCCAATGAAACATCCGAAAGTCCTTTGGTATTGCAGCACCTCTCTTTCTCGATTAAGCCAGGCGAAAAAATTGCAATTGCCGGAACTAATGGTTCGGGCAAAACAACACTTATAAAACTCCTTTGCCGGGTTTATGATCCAACTGAAGGGAGCATCTATATCAATGGCACGGACTTGCGCGACTTAAATCTGGAAGATTGGCAAAATGCTATTGGCATTCTCTTTCAGGATTTTCCAGTCTACAATCTTACTATCCGGGAATCGATTGGAGTAGGTCGGCTTTCTGACTCTGGTGCAACCAATGAAGATTCGGATTACGAGAATTCAAGACTAAAACAAGCTGCTCAATTTTCAGGAGCCGATGAATTTATTGATGCCTTCCCAACCACTTACGATCAACTTATCTGGAAAGAATTTAAAGACGGCACTGATCTTTCTAAAGGGCAGCACCAACGACTGGCTGTAGCACGTATGTTCTACCGCAACGCAGTCATTACTATTCTTGATGAACCTACCGCTTCGATTGATGCTGTAACGGAAGAAAAAATATTCAGCACTCTCGAAAAAAATATGGAAGGCAAAACGGTCATTCTCATCACGCATCGGTTTAGCACAGTAAAAAATGCTGATAAAATTCTAATGCTGGAGCACGGCCGGATTATTGAACAAGGATCGCACAAAGAACTTATGCAACTGAATGGAAAATACTCTGAACTCTATACCATGCAGGCGAAGCGGTATTTGGAAAACGAAAACTAACTGGTAAATTTTAGCCTGCTTCTAAACATAGGCCAATGATTGTTTATACAACTTGCAATAGCCAGGCAGACCTATCGGGAATATTAAAGTTGCAAAAGGCTAATCTCGCCAACGCGTTGACGGCTGAAGAAATCCAAAGTCAAGGGTTTGTAACAGTATCACATCAACTGAAGGATTTAGAAAACCTTAATTCAATTGAAAAACATATTATCGCCAAAGACGATGATGAAGTGATTGCTTACTTACTAGCCATGACTCCGGCTTCGAAGTTCGACTTACCGATTTTGATTCCTATGTTTGAGGTCTTCGGCAAAATTCGATGGATGACAGAACTTGTGTCGGATTTCAACTATTTAGTAGTAGGACAAGTTTGCGTTTCAAAAAACTATCGAGGCCAGAGCATTCTTGATCAATGTTATGACAAGTATAAAGAGTGTTATCGGGATAAGTATGAATTTGCAATCACCGAAATTGATGCCAAGAATCTCCGTTCGTTAAAAGCTCACCAGCGGATTGGGTTTAAAGATATCCATCGATACAAAGCAGAGAATGGAACTGAGTGGATTATTGTTTTATGGGATTGGAAATAAATATTAAAATATGAGTGACAAAAAACATTTTTTCTTAAAACTAAATCCGCCGAGAGCAACATTTATGGCAGACATGACAGATGCAGAACGTTCTGTTATGCAAAAACATGTAGCTTATTGGAAGCCTTACGTTGACAATGGAACGGTTATCGTCCTCGGGCCAGTTTCAGATCCCAAAGGCGGCTATGGCATTGCAGTTGTTGCCGTAGATAATGAACAGCACCTCGAACAACTCGTCTCTGCTGATCCCGCCAACGGAATGAATTCTTATGAAATTTATCCGATGAGAGCGGTAACGAAGCAGTAATTACAAATCACTACTTCTATTTCATTCCGTACTCTAACACCATGAACGTGCCTGGTACAACTTTTGGGCGTGGGTTAGGAACGGCAGCAGTTGCCGGTGGGGTTTCGCCATACTGCGCGGTGGAAACAAATACATGATGAGTCTTGGGGTCAAGCGCAATCGTGCGAGCGCCAACTTCAGTCTTCACAGTTTCAACAACTTTAAATTCGTTTGGAGAAACTTCTTTCACCACAGTGAGAGTACCTTCTCCGTTCGAGCTGATTGCCATTTTTAATTCCTGATCAAATACAACACCATCCACACGTTTGCCGATGGGCACTTGTGCCACTACGTTTCCTTTCTCAGAATCGATCACCATCATAAGCCCATTGTGACACACCGCAAACAAGCGATGGTTTTTACGGTCAATGGCTAAGCCTGTAGGCTCTTCGCCTGGAGCAATTTTCCACTTGCTCTTTACAGCCAATGTCTTGGCATCAAACGAAACAATTTCGTGTGAGTCCTCAAGGTTCACAAAAATTGTTCCATGCTCATCCGATGCCCCGGCCTCTAATGCAGTTCCGCCTACGTCAACTGTACCTGTTACTTTGCCAGCTGCGATATCGACCACCGTAACAGTTACGTCACTATGATTAAAAATAAATACGCGATCAGAGAAATTATCATAAAGTAGAGCGTCAGGATTTTTTCCAGTAGGTAATTCCACAATTGGCTTCAATGTGTTTAAGTCAAAAATGGTAGCTGAGTTGCTTCTTCCATTGGTAGTAATGCCACGGCCCGATTTTGGAACTGACAATACACCGTGAACCCCCTGTAAATTGGAAACCGCTCCGATTTTCTCGTGTGAGTCCGCGTTGAGCACTTCTACCTGCGTGCTATGCGAAACGTATATTTTTTTATTCTGCTCATCTACACTTAAGTAATCCCACCCACCTTCACCTCCCACCACCGACTTCTTAATCAGGTGAAATTCAGATTGAGCCGAGGCGGTCACTGCAATAAGGAGTAACATACCGGAAATTAGACTGCATGTATTTTTCATAATCATTTTTTAAATAGTAATACTAATCGCCATAACTCAAGGCGAGTTACTCAAACTAATGAAATGATTCTGGAGGGATTTAGGATTTTAAAAGTAAACGGAGAAAAAATGACGGCCTGCCCGATATTCATAACGAATTCCTAATCCCGTTGTATCACATATTTTCTTTGCAATCGCCAATCCAAGTCCTGTGCTCGAGTGCCCTGAGCGGCCATTTTGAAAACGATTGAAGATTTTATCCGGAGGAACAGAAACAGGCTCTCCGGGGTTAGAAATTTCCCAATAACGCATAGCAATAGTTATTTGGATATCATCACCTGAATTGTGTCTGATGGAATTAGATATTAGGTTTGAAATTAGAATATCCATCAACGCTGCATTGAAATCAACTTGCAGATTACTTTTAGTATCAATCTTAATTTGAATTTCCTTACCCTCCGCCTCTTGCCGAAACAGGTTCGTTAGTTTTACTGTTAACTCGCCAAGATTCATTGCTTCAGTATCAATAAACTGCGGACTGTCTATTTTAGAGAGCAACAATAGAGCTCTGTTAAGCCGGACCAATCTAGAGGTTGCGTCCGCCAATGATTCCATCAACTTCGCCTGATCCTCAGACGGATTGGTTTGCATAAGTAGTTCCAGCTTGGATTGAAACACGGCCAGCGGAGTTTGCATTTCGTGAGCTGCGTTTTCTGTAAACTCCTTTTGGTTTAAGTAAGCTTTGTAGTCACGCTCTGTTAGTTGATTGATTGCAAAGTTCAAGTCTTCAAATTCTTTGACTGACGAATGGCTAAGGTTCAGATGCAACGTACTTTCAACATCGAATTTCTTGAGTTTTTCGAGCGTGTCATAAAAAGGCTTCCATATTCGTTTGGATAAGCGCCAGTTGATAATTAAGAGACCTGTAAGTAAGATAAAAAGAGAAATGGCTTGTGTGAACGCAACAGCTTCAATCAAATCTTCACTTTCAACCATTGAAATGCGTGCCACCAGCTTATATGGCTTTTGATTTATAGTAATCACGGTTGAGAGCACTCGGTATGGTTCAACCTCTTTTCGCACGCTGTCATATTGGGTTATATAATATATACTATCGGCAAAACCGGAGCCGTTATAAGCACTGATTCGCACTTCGCCATCCAGGTCCTCCCAATCCTTCAGTTCACTCTCAGATTTTTTATTTTGCATCCGTATTTGAATTTCCTTCTTCTGAGTGAGAAGCGCTTCATCAACTTCTTTAATAAAAATCCGATCAATAAGAAAATAGAATAAAGGCGTGGCTACCAACAACACAACGATAGAATAAATTAAAAAACTAAGGATAGTGCGATTGAGCAATCTCATTTTTTTCAAAGTTCAAATTTATAACCCAGTCCATAAACAGTCTTGATGTACTCTGCACTTCCAGCTTCTGCCAGCTTTTTCTTCAGATTCTTGATATGTGAATAAATGAAATCATAGTTATCAAAGCGGTCGGCATCATCACCCGAAAGATGTTCACCAATGGCTTCTTTTGAAATAACCTTATTCTTGTTGGAAATGAGGAACAGCAGGAGCTCGAATTCACTTTTGGTCAAATCCATTTTTTGATTACCGGCCTTGGCGGTTTTGCTGTCAATATCAAGCACCAATTCATCAAATTGTACAATACTGGCGCCGTCAAATTGATTCCTTCTTATCAATGCTTTCACACGGGCTCCAAGTTCGGCTAAGTGAAAGGGTTTGGGCAAGTAATCGTCTGCACCGATTTCCAGCCCCTCAATTTTATCTTTTACTGAATTCTTTGCAGAGATGATGATCACTCCTGCCTTCTTCTTTTGTTTTTTTAATTCACGGAGCAAGTCAAGGCCGTGACCGCCGGGAAGTGTGATATCGAGCAAAATACAATCGTACTGATATAGAGAAATCTTTTCTGAGGCGGAGTGGAAATCGCTGACCACCTCACAACGATAATCAGTACCTTCAAGGTAGTGCACTATGCTTTCTGCCAACTCCTTCTCATCTTCAACTAAGAGTATTTTCATGTGGATTAATTATACCGGATCTACATCAAACACTATTTTTACACTTCTAAACTCTTTTTGTTGCAAAAGTCTGGCTGAATTTTCGACAAGCAAACTCTTTATATCAGACAGATGCCCCTGATCACGCGGCACTTTCAGCAAAATATGCATTAAATATTCATTCCGTATTTTGGATACCATAGGTTCGCTTGGGCCAAGTATTTTTATCGATTTCAATTTTGATTTTATTCCCTCCGTGTATTTGTCAGATGCAAGACGCACCGTCTTTTTATCCTGATGCTTTATCACAATCTCAATCAACCTCGCAAATGGCGGATAAAGGTTTTGTTGGCGATCGAGCAATTGTTCATTTAGAAAGTCTGTTACCTGATTATGCGAAACAAAGTCAAAGAGTGGATGATCCGGTTGAGAAGTCTGCACAATTACTTTACCTTGGTTTTCTCTCCGTCCAGCGCGGCCGCTCACCTGGGTGATTAGCTGAAATGCTCGTTCATAAGAACGAAAATCGGGAAAGTGCATGAGGCGATCTGCATCAAAGACTCCCACTAAACTTACGCTGTCAAAATCAAGACCCTTGGTCACCATTTGTGTACCCACCAAAATGTCCGTTGTTCCACTCTCAAACCCGGTGATGATATCTTCATAGCCGGATTTTGTTCGAGTAGTATCAAGGTCCATCCGCTGAATCTTTGCTTCCGGGAAAAATAATTTCAACTCCTCCTCCAGTTTTTCGGTTCCGTATCCGACAGTCAAAATTCTTTTCGATGAACACTCCGGACATTGACTTGGCAACGCCTCACGATAACCACAATAATGACATACCATAGCATGACGAAACTGATGGTAGGTCAGGCTCACTGCACAATTGATACACTTCGGTATCCAATGACAATCTTCACACTGTATCATCGGTGCATAGCCCCTTCTGTTTTGAAAAAGAATTACTTGCTCTTTTTTGGATATCGCTTCTTTGATTTCATTCAACAACAAAGAAGAGAACTCACCTTTATTGGTTTTTCTTTTCTTTTCCGTTGTCATGTCAGCAAAAGAAATTTTCGGCAGCTTAGCCGTACCAAACCGGTGTGTTAGTGTTACCAATCCATATTTGCCGATGGATGCCTGATAAAATGACTCAACCGAGGGCGTTGCACTTCCTAATATGACTTTGGCATTATGTAATTGCGCCATTACCATCGCTACATCACGAGCATGATAGCGCGGCGCCGGATCATGTTGCTTGTAAGAAGGATCATGCTCTTCGTCTACGATGATCAATCCGAGATTATCAAAAGGTAAAAAAATTGAAGAGCGTACACCTATAACAAATTTGAACTTACCTGTAAGAACGCCATTCCAAACCTCTACACGTTCGTTATCAGAAAACTTAGAATGATATACACCCAAAGCGCTTCCAAATATCCGCTTCAATCGTAAAACAATTTGAGTAGTCAGAGCAATCTCCGGCAATAAATACAGGACCTGGCTGCCGCCTTCGAGTGCGCGCTTTATGAGATCAATGTAGATTTCAGTTTTGCCACTTCCCGTGATTCCATGAAAAAGGACTGTATTTTTCTCTTCAAAAAACTTCAAAATAGAATTGCGTGCCAACTCCTGATTTTCACTTAACAAGATCGGGTGTTGCTGCTGTGGTTCTTCAAATCCAAACCGAGGAACAGTCACATCAAATTCTTCGAAGATTTTGTTTTTGACAAGGGTGCGGATGACTGAATCAGAAATTTCGTCGTCGGTCAACAGAGACTTTATTAATCCAGTCTCGTTTAAACCCGCATCAGAAAATACCGGAACATGCTGCAGGTATTTCAATAACACGGCCTCTTGTTTTGGCTTTTTTGAAATAGTTTCAAAAAGTGCTTCAATTTTCTTTTTTGATGTAAATTCCTGACTAAGCCTAACTCGTCGTTCTGTTTTGGGTTTATATTTCTCTTTTACCTGTTCAAAAATGAGGATCGCTTCCTTTGCGGAAAGGGATTTTAGCAAATGATAAATTACTTTTGAGCCAATAAGGTTGACAACAGCCGAATAACCAAGTGACTCTTCTTTTAGTCGGCGCAACAGTAGTCTTTCATTTTCTGAAAAGTCAAATTCAGAAGTCTCCAAATCGAATCGCGGGTTGATCTGGACCATCGACTCGCTCGATAGCTTAAGTCCGGATGGCAGTGCTGCATTGATCACCTCACCGAGTGTGCACATATAATATTCAGCCATCCATTTATAAATCTTCAATTGCTGATCGTAGATGACTTCATTTTCATCGAGCAATTCCAAAATATATTTGGCTTCATAGTCTTTAGGCGGCTGGTTATGTATCTGCAAAATGATACCCGTTTGGATTTTCTTTGCTCCAAATTGAACGATAGCCCGCTGACCAAACTTTATTTTTCCATTCATTGCCGCAGGCACACGATAGGTGAACAGCTTGGCAATAGGCACAGGAATTACCAACTCTGCGAACAAAGTTTCGTTGGGGTTAAACTCAAGTGAAAGATTTGCTGACATTTTTTAAGTCTTCAAAACTACGGATTTTTATTACTCGTTCTTTTTGCCTTTAATTTCGTTGGGTACACCTGGCGTTAACAAATAAATCAGTCAGAAGATTTCACGTCTTTCTTTCATTGAAATTTTCGGATTACCTTCATGTAAAATAATATCTATGGACATCAACCTTGATATGGAAGTTGCAGTGCGGCTCCTCATTTCCTTTGGCATTGGAACGGCTATCGGTCTGGAGCGCGAATACCGGAGTAAAGCGGCAGGCTTGCGCACTATGATTATGATCTGTCTGGGCTCAACCATCTTCACAGAAATTTCCATTAACCTCGGAGTCAATAACCCGGACAGACTTGCAGCCAATATTGTTACCGGCATTGGATTTCTTGGAGGTGGCGTAATATTCAAAGATGGATTAACTATCTCAGGGATAACTACGGCAACTACAATTTGGATTTCAGCGGCGCTTGGAATGGCAGTTGGAGCCGGTGAATACTTTATAGCTATTGTTGGTTCAGGCGTAGTATTGATCGTGCTCACAGTGCTTGAAAAAGTGCAAGGCATTGTGGAACGCATCCATCAATCGAGGACTTACAAAATCATTTTTCAACAAAACGTGGGTTTTGACCATGTACTGGAAAAGTCATTACACGAATTGAGACTTGGTTTTAAAAAGAGACGTGACTATAAAGACGGTCAGTCGTTTACTTTAATCTATGAGATTTATGGCAGGGATAAACAACTGGAGCAGTTCAACAAATTGCTTAAAGATGACCAGCGCGTGATCTCCTTTGGGTATTAAATCAAACCCCTAAATCGCCACCGTCCGAAATCTCCACAAGGAGCACCTTCACTTCGTTGGCTTTAGCATGTTCACCCATTTTTTCAAAGCTCATCACGAGATTACGCAAGGCCCTGCGGATAATTTCCAAACTGCTACAGGCCTCAAAAAAGGAAGGCTGAGGGACCAAATGAAGTTCGTTAATATAATTTTCGATATCCTGTTTAGAAAAAATCAAACCACGGTTAAATGCGTTGATGTAAAACTGATGGTTTTCGTCTTTGTAAGTGAGAATGAAAAGGTTAGGCAAGTTCACGCCATGTACCGGAAGTTTCAGTTTTTGGGCTACCAAGAGATAGATTACACATAACGTTATAGGATTTCCTTTTCGCGATTCCAACACCACATTTATCATTGAATTACCCGGCGAGTGAAAATTTTTAGTGTTGGCCCCAAATTTCAGTTTATTAAATAGTACACCATTAATCACTTTAATCTGATCAAACGGATATAAATCTGGGCGAAACTCGAGCCACGTCTCATAATAAATCTGTTCCAACTCTTGCCTTAGTTTTTCAAGTTCTATCTCTGGATATTGATAGGTGGCGATGATCCACATACCCGTAAGCAAATCCTGATCTTTGCTAGCGTACCAGTTTTTGAGTCGTTCACGAAGCAAATCATATTGAAGTGTGTGTATGAGTTCTTCTATACGACTTTGCACAGAGGGATTCAAGTTACTCTCCCACTCTCGTTCTAAAAAAGGAATAACTTCTTTTCCAATAGAGAGTATTTTTCCCTCCACATGAGAAACTATCTGCTGATCATCGTCATCGAGCAGAGATATTAACGCTTTTAATTCTTTATCCTCCACAACTCAAATCAGGTTTGGATAACACCCACATTAAATTTCTCTATGGGCGCATGGTTGGCCGCTTCAATGCCCATTGAGATTATCGAGCGAGTCTCTACCGGATCTACCACACCATCCACCCATAGGCGCGAAGCAGCATAAAACGGACTGAGTTTTTCGTTGTAACTATCGGTTATCTCTTTTAGCAAACTCTTTTCTTCCTCTTCCGAGATCGTCTTGCCTTGTGACTTCAGGGAGCTAACCCGGATTTGTAACAAAGTCTTTGCTGCAGAGCTTCCGCTCATCACGGCCAGCTGTGCAGTAGGCCACGCAAAAATAAGCCGGGGATCGTAAGCCTTTCCACACATGGCATAATTGCCCGCCCCGTAAGAATTACCAACAATGAATGTGAATTTTGGCACAGTGGAGTTAGCCATGGCGTTTACCATCTTTGCACCATCTTTAATGATACCTCCGTGTTCGGCTTTGCTGCCCACCATGAAACCGCTCACATCCTGCATAAATACCAGTGGTACTTTTCTCTGATTGCAATTCATAATAAACCGGGCCGCCTTATCTGCCGAGTCAGAGTAAATAACTCCACCCATTTGCATCTCGCCCTTTTTCGTCTTTACCGTTTTACGTTGGTTGGCGATAATGCCCACCGCCCAGCCATCAATCCTTGCAAACCCACAGACAATCGTTTTTCCATACAATGCTTTGTACTCCACAAACTCTGAATTATCCGTCAGTCGTTTGATCACTTCGAGCATATCGTAAGGCTTCACCCTGTCGGAAGGGATGAGTCCGTAAATTTCTTCAGGCTTTGATTTGGGCGGTTTTGATTCTGCGCGATCAAAGCCCGCATTCGCGGACGCGCCAAGTTTATCAAATAGATTTCGGATGTAATCCAGACAAGCCTGATCGTTGGGAAATTTATTGTCGGTCACGCCCGATATTTCGCAATGCGTGGTAGCACCGCCTAAAGTTTCATTGTCAATATCTTCGCCAACAGCTGCTTTCACCAAATACGATCCAGCCAAAAATATAGAACCAGTTTTGTCTACAATCATTGCCTCATCGCTCATGATGGGCAGATAGGCGCCTCCTGCCACGCAACTGCCCATGATTGCAGCAATCTGCACAATTCCCATAGACGACATTTTAGCATTGTTGCGAAACTGCCTTCCGAAATGCTCTTTGTCAGGAAAAATCTCATCCTGCATGGGCAAAAACACGCCGGCACTATCAACAAGGTAAACTATGGGCAGCCTGTTTTCCATGGCAATCTCTTGTGCCCGCAAATTTTTCTTAGCTGTTATTGGAAACCAAGCTCCTGCTTTTACGGTAGCGTCATTGGCAACAACAACACACTGTCTTCCTTTGATATAACCAATGCCAGCAACTACGCCGCCTGATGGGCAACCCCCTTGCTCCGCGTACATTCCATCGCCAGTAAAAAGTCCTATCTCTAAAAATTTTGCTTCTTTATCGGTGAGGTATTCGATGCGTTCCCGGGCAGTCAGCTTTCCCTTTTCGTGTTGTTCCTTAATTTTCTTTTCACCACCGCCCAGCTTTGTTTTTTTTGCTTTGGCCTGCAATTGAAAGCAAAGTTGCTTGAGTTGATCTTCGTTTTTATTAAATTCTAAATCCATAATTATTTCTTCTGGGCTGCAGCTTTTTTCTTCTCCTCTTCTTCTTTACGCATATCGCGTTCTACCTTTCTTTTGCTTTTGCCCAAAGGCCCCATAAAGTGCTTGGGATTACTATTAAGATGGTTGGAAAGTTGGTTGAGGCTTATCAGTAATTTATTAAGATTTACATACAAAGAGTCTTCGGTCATCAGTTTGCCTATTGTATTATCACCTTTTTTAAATCTTGCGAGTGTCTCATTAATATGACCGAGTGTTTGTTGGGTTTTCATCAACGTCTGATTCAGGCGAATGTGTTTGAGTGAATCCGAAAGCGTCTTGAAGTTGGATAGTATTGGCTTCAGATCATCCATCATCGCACCTATTTTCTCGGCATCGTTCTTAAAGCTTGCTGAGAGTCCTTCAATATTGTTATTGGTGGTAATAAGGGTTCTGTTGATCAGGTCGGGAGTTGTTTGCAGTTTGGTCAGGATCAAATCGAGTTTTTCAAAATTCTTACTAAAACTCTCGATCGTGGTATTAAATTTCCTTAGAGTGGTTTGCAAATCGGTTGCCACGGGCGTTGCTGTTTCTGAGAGTACGTCAAACATTCCTTTGGCTACTTCGGTCTTTAGGGTGTCGCCAGGATTAAGTTTTTTATCGGAGTGACCTATTTTTATCAAAACCGATTTCCCTCCAAGCAATTCGCTATTGAGGATTGCCTTAGTAGAATCAGTAAGAACAATATCAGCATCAATTTCCATTTCGATAAGAACATGGTTGTTGTGCTTCTGCAAAATCTTAATATGACTTACCCTACCTACGGCATAACCATTGACTAGTACCGGATTGGAAACAGCCAACTGATCTATGTTATCATAAACGGCATAGTAAATTTTCTTCCGCTCAAAAAAATCTATGCCTTTCAAAAAATTGAAGCCAAAATAAAGAAGCGCCAGGGTGATGGCACTGAACAACCCAACTTTCAATTCTTTGTTTTTCACTGAGTTAATTTATTGATTCCATTTCAGTCTTATATTCTTTAAAAGCCCGGAAAATGCCGGCTGCTACCAAGTCCTGCCCCTGATCGCTGGCAAGAAAGTTTTCTTCTTTAGCATTTGATAAAAAGCCTGTTTCTATCAAAACACTAGGCATTGCCGTACGCCAAAGTACCCAAAAACCGGCTTGTTTTACACCCCGGCTGTAACGCCCCACTTTGCCTTTGAATTGCTCTTCGATTTTCTGTGCAAAACGCAAGCTACTTTCCTGGTATGCACTTTGACTCAAGGTAAACAAGATGTATGACTCGGGGCTGCTCGGATCAAATCCTTCATAGCGTTCCTTATAGTTTTCGTCCATGAGAATCACCGAGTTCTCACGCTTTGCCACCTCAAAATTCCCCTTGTCTTTATGTAAACCCATTACAAACGTTTCGGTGCCATAAGCAGGAGCACCCGGCAGAGAATTGGCGTGAATACAAATGAACAAATCGGCCTTGTTCTTGTTGGCCATTTCAGCCCGGTCTTCCAGCGTCATATAGCGATCGTCTTTGCGGGTATAAATCACCTTTACACCGGGCATACTCTTTTCAATATATGCTCCGAATTTCAAGGAAATTTTTAGGGCAATGTCTTTTTCCTTCGTGTTTTTGCCAGCTGTACCCGGGTCGCGACCCCCGTGACCCGGGTCTATAACTACGGTAGAAACCTTCGTTCCTGAATAATAAAAGGACGCGGAAGAGTTTAGCAAGGTTATTGCTATCAGAAGAACCTTTATCCCGATATTCCTTAAGAAGGTAGCGATGTGTGGCAGATTTGAAATAACTTTACGTAAAGTTGTGAATTTTTCACAACATGCTAAATATCCGTTAACCTTGACCATCGGCAAAGGCATTAGGACGCATTCCGTCATTCTATCGATTGCAGTTTTTGCTCTTTTTCAACTCCCCGTTCTCGCTCAAGTCGAAAAGCCCGTGAAAACGCCGGGGTTATTGCCGATAAAAAAAGATAGTCTCTCGCCAAGAGCAAAAGGTCTAGCAGCTGATACTTCTAAAATCAAAAAAGACTCTGTAAAAACGAAGCCAAAAGGTGACATTGAAAGTACCATTATCTATTCGGCTGAAGACTCGATCATTTCAGAGCTCGGAAAGAAAATTGTGCGTCTTTATGGAAACGCTAAAGTCACTTACGGTCAAATCAAACTTGATGCAGAAGAAATTGTCATCGATTATGAAACTTCAACTATTACAGCCAGCGGAAAAAATGATTCTTTAGGCCGAATGTTTGGATTCCCAATTTTCAAAGACGGACAAAGCGAATATGAAACCAAGGGGATGGTTTATAATTTCAAAAATAAGAAAGCAAAAATTACCCAAGTGGTAACCAAGCAAAGTGACGGGTTCATGCACGGTGAAACTGTTTTTAAAAATGATAAAAACGAACTCTTCACGATTGGCAATGCTTATACTACCTGCGACCTGGCCGATCCTCACTACCGGATAATCTCCCGGAAAGCAAAAGCTATCCCCGGCGATAAAGTTATTTCCGGGCCCTTTTATATGGAATTCAACCATGTGCCAACTCCGCTCGGATTTGCATTCGGCATGTTTCCTTCACAGCGCAAGAGTTCATCTGGAATCATCGTTCCGGCCTACGGTGAGGAACAAGTGCGTGGTTTCTTCTTGAGAAGAGGCGGTTACTATTTCGATATTAATGATTATGTCAAACTTAGTCTCACTGGTGATCTTTACTCCAAAGGGTCTTCGGGGCTTTACTTGAATACCACCTATCTCAGCAGGTACAAATATTCGGGAAATGTGAGCTTCTCTTTTAATAGTAATAATGAAGGTACGCAAATTGAAAAACCCAATATTCTTAAAGATTTTAGCCTTACCTGGAGCCATGCTCCCAAGACAAAAGGAACAGCCCGCTTTTCGGCATCGGTGAATGCCGCTACAAGTACCAACAGCACCAATAACTATTTGGGAGTGGCGCAAGCCAATACAACCTCAGTTCAAAGCAGTAATACGCAGCAAAAAGCAAGTTCAAATGTATCGTTTTCCAAAACTTTTGCCGGTACTCCATTCGCACTTGCTATCAACTTACGCCACAACCAGGATTTCAAATCACGAAGAATAGATTTATCACTGCCTGATCTCAGTTTTAATGTTAACAATATTTATCCCTTGAAATCCTCCAAGGCACGTATTCTGCAAAACCTCCAGTTTAAGTACACTATGAATGCTGTCAATCAGATAAATAATGATCTGGGCCAAATTGCACATAATACAGACGGCACTCTGAGAGATAGTATTGGTGCATTCAACGGTAAAAATCTTCCCCTTTATTTCAAGAATGCCAGCAAAGGTGTACGCCATGTAATTCCTATAAGTACCTCGTTTAAAATGTTCAAGTTCTACACGTTTACTGCCAGTGCAACGTATAACGAGCTCTGGTATTTTGATAAACTGGTTTGGGGTTCAGATGCGACACAAAATCTGACCCTGGGTACACAAGCCGTAAAAAAAGACACGGCACATCAGTTCAATCGCGAATCATTTTATAACCTTTCGATTAGCGCAACGACCCGTATCTATGGTATGTATCTTGCGAAAAGTAAAACCAGTAAAATCCGAGCCGTCCGTCATTTGGTAACACCGAATATCGGTTTCTCCTACAACCCCGATTTTTCTGATGCAAAATATGGTTACTACCAGCACATCGGATTAACCGATGCTAACGGTAGGCCCTATGTCCTTGCTAAATCTATTCATGAAGGATACGTATATGGTTCATCTCCAACCGGGAAAAATGAATCAATGACTTTCGGCATTGGCAATACCCTGGAGATGAAGGTAAGGGGAGCAAAGGATACTGTGGATAGAAAAGTATCACTTCTTAATAATTTGGCGATCAATTCCAGCTATAATTTTCTGGCTGATTCATTCAAACTGGCTCCGATAAGTCTGAGTGCCAATTCTAACATCTTAAATAATAAAATTAATGTGAACGCCAGCGGTACATTAGATCCTTATCAATATTGGAATGTGCGAAACGGAATAGGAGCCAACGATCAACCTGTATATACCGTGTTGAGGGTAAGCCGCTATGCATGGAATGCTGGAAACATAGGACGAATTACTTCGGCTTCTTTTGCTTTTAGTACAAATCTAAGTCCGAAGGGACAGAAAAAAGATGCCGACACACGCGATAAAATAGCCAAATCGAATGCCACGCAAGCCGACAAAGATTATCTGTTAAAACACCCCGAAACCTATATCGACTTTAATATTCCCTGGAATTTGCGACTGAGTTATAATTTATCGTACGCGAGGCCAGTAGTGGGAGCCGCTACGATAACACAGGCAGCTACCTTTTCGGGAGATGTAAGTCTGAGTACAAAATGGAAAGTCACTTACAATGCAGGTTACGATTTTAAGGCGGGGCAATTCACACAAACCAGTCTGGGGCTCAATCGCGACTTGCACTGCTGGCAGATGTCGCTCAACTGGGTACCGTTTGGTAAATTTCAATCTTACACCTTCAGTATCGGTATCAAATCAGCCCTCCTTAAAGATCTAAAACTGAACCGAACGCGAAGTTTCATCGATTCGCAGCAGGGATTTTAATATCTATTTCATCCAACCTTCAATTTCTTGAAGCGTCGGGTTTTGTACGGCATCCAATTTCAACTTCTTGCGCATGCCGGGAATGTCATTGAAAAGCTTGGAAGGTTTGATCTCCTTTAGTTGCGCTGCAGACCGAATTCCTAATTTTTCAATAATAGGGAACAGCTCCGCCCGAATACCCAGCGACTCAAATTCTTTTTGAGTATCCACTTCTGATTTCTTCTCCGGCTTCATTTGAGGAAAAAAGATAACATCCTGAATTGATGGGGAATTGGTCATGATCATACTCAATCGGTCAATGCCGATGCCAAGCCCTGCCGTTGGCGGCATTCCATACTCCAGTGCTCTCAAAAAGTCTTCATCCAATGTCATCGCTTCTTCATCTCCGCGCTTGCCTAGCTCCAATTGTTCTTCAAATCGCTGTCGCTGATCAATAGGATCGTTTAATTCAGAAAATGAATTGCAAATTTCTTTGCGGTTGCAGATCGCTTCAAAACGTTCGACCAATCCTGGCTTGCTACGATGTTTCTTTGCCAGCGGAGACATTTCCAACGGGTAATCCGTGATATATGTCGGCTGGATTAAGTTCGGTTCGCACTTTTCGCCGAAAATCTGATCGATAAGCTTCCCTTTGCCCATCGTGGCATCCATTGGCACATGCAGTTGCTTGCAAGTGTCGCGCAGTTGGGTTTCGTCCATCGTAGAAATATCAATTCCGGTAAAGTGTTGAATTGCTTCATACATAGTGAATCTCTTCCACGGACGTTTGAAGTCAATGATATTCTCTCCTACTTTAACTTGAGTCGTTCCATGCAAATCGATGGCTACTTTTTCAATCATCGCCTCCACCAAGTCCATCATCCACTGATAATCTTTATAGGCCACATACAATTCCACTTGCGTGAATTCGGGGTTGTGAAACCGCGACATTCCTTCATTACGAAAATCTTTACTAAACTCATACACACCGTTGAATCCCCCTACAATCAATCGTTTTAAATATAACTCGTTTGCTATGCGCAAGTACAGCGTCATGTCGAGGGTATTGTGATGGGTTTTAAACGGTTTTGCGGCTGCACCTCCGTAAAGTGGTTGCAAAATTGGAGTTTCAACTTCCAGATACCCTTGTTTATTTAGATACTCACGCATGGAGTTTACCAATCTGGTACGCTTGATAAAAGCTTCCCGTACATGCGGATTTACCACCAAATCTACATACCTCATCCGATAACGCTGCTCGGGATCAGTAAAAGCATCATGCAAATGAATGTTGCCTTGCTCGTCTTTGGTTTCTTTTACAATAGGTAGCGGTCTCAGCGATTTTGATAATAGTGTGAAGCTTTTGGCGTGAATAGATTTTTCACCTGTTTGAGTAGTAAATGCAAATCCTTTTATGCCAATGATGTCGCCGATATCAAGGAGCTTCTTAAAAATTGTATTGTACAATGTTTTGTCATCACCGGCACAGAGGTCATCCCTGCGAAAATAAACCTGTACGCGGCCGGTTTCGTCCTGCAGTTCGGCAAAAGATGCATTGCCCATTACCCGGCGTGACATAATCCTACCGGCTATAGATAAATCCTTTCCTTCAAGGGAAGAATAGTTCTTATCAAAATCTTCTGCCGTTACATTTACTTCAAACAATTCCGCCGGGTAGGGATTGATTCCAAGCTTGTTTAGCTCTTCAAGGCTTTGTCTGCGTATAAGTTCTTGTTCCGTTAAAACCATTAGTTAGAAATATTTAATAAGGTCAAAAATACGAATCACTTCCCATTCCTTCTTCGCTCTAGTTCCTTGCGGATAAGGGTGAGCTCACGGCTACTTTGCCCTGCCACCGATGTGTTTTCAGAAGCGCGCCTCAATAAATAAGGCATTACCGATTCCACCGGGCCGTAGGGCACATATTTAGCCACGTTGTAACCCTTCTTGGCAAGATTAAATGAAATATTATCGCTCATTCCCATCAGTTGTGCAAACCAAACCGATCCGTCAGCGGGCCAAATTCCCTTCATGTCCATTAGCCAGGCTAGGTACTGGTTGCTGTACTCATTGTGCGAGCCACATACAAGTGCGATATGTGGCTTATTATCAACACAAAAGTCAATCGCTCTATTAAAGGCATCATCGGTGTCGTCTTTGAACATATAAATTGGATTCGGATAACCAAGCTTGGCTGCGCGAGCGGCTTCCTTTTCCATGTAAGCACCACGTACCAGTTTTGCACCAAAAAAATACTTTTTATCAATGGCAACTTCAAAGGCCCTTTCAAGATTACCAAACATATCTCTTCTATACATTTGAAAAGTATTGTAGACAATCGCCTTGGAGCCGTTGTATTTGCTCATCATTTCATAAGCAAGTTCATCAATCGGATTTTGTATCCAGCTATCTTCGGCATCAATCAATACAGGCACTCTGCATACAGATGCTTTTTTACAAATACTATCCACACGTTGCTGCACACGTGCCCAAGCCTTGGTCTCCTCGTCAGATAATTTTGCTTTAGCCTGAATTTTCTCAAGAAGGTTGAAGGGGGCCAATCCTGTTACTTTAAAAACACTAAATGGAATAGCCGGATTATCTTTTGCTTTCTCGATGGTGCTGATGATTTCCGCTGTGGTCCTTTCAAATCCTGCCTCATTTTTTTCACCCTCAACGGAATAATCCAAAATGGTACCAATGCCGAAACTGGCAAGGGTTTGTATAGTACTATCACTCTGATCAATAGTTTCGCCACCACAAAAATGCTTAAAGACAGTCGCCTTGATCAACCCCTTAACTGGCAGTCTTAACCAAAGGCTCATTTTGGCTAATCCTCTAGCAATAGCCGAAATGACCGGATTATTGACCAGCGAGAAAATAAGGTTAGCCTTCTTTAGTTCACTGTCACTTTTATATGAAAAGGCGACAGCAGTATCGTCAAAATGTACAACGTGTTTAATTGGCATGCGGAAAATTTGGTGCAAATATAGAAGTCTCCGGCTTTTCAATTCCTATAAATAATTTGCCTTACTTTGCTTATACTCAAATCTCAAGAATGCAGACAGGGTCAGTTTTATTTATAAATAAACCGGGCGATTTTCAGGAATTAATAAAGGTGAAAACATATTCCCAAATCGGTGTCCTGGTAGATACTCACACGCGAATTCATTGTTACCCTGCCATCAAAGACTACCTGCCGGCACACCAAATCATTGAAATACAACCGGGCGAAGAACACAAGAATCTAAATTGCTGCAAACTGATATGGCAACAACTCACAGATATGAATTTCGATCGTCACTCATTATTGTTAATCGTGGGTGGCGGTGTGCTTGGCGATATGGGTGGGTTTTGTGCAGCTACCTATAAAAGAGGAATCGATTTTATCCTTATCCCCACTACTTTATTGGCACAGGTCGATGCCAGCACGGGTGGTAAGCTGGGAATCGATTTTGATCATTATAAGAATCAAATAGGAGTTTTCTGTGAGCCCCAAGTAACTCTGGTCAACACCATTTTTCTAAAAACCTTGCCGGAACGGGAATTACGCAGCGGTTTTGCTGAAGTGATCAAGCATTGTCTGATCTCTGATGAAGCCATGTGGCAGGTCGTAAGGAAGAAAAATCTGCATGAACAGGATTGGGAAGTACTTGCCCGGCACTCGGTTCAGTTTAAAAAATCTGTTACAGACAAAGACCCTAAAGAAAAAGGCCTTCGCAAAATCCTCAACTTTGGGCACACTATCGGCCATGCTCTGGAAAGTTACTTTCTGGCCGACGGGAATCGTATTTTTCATGGGGAAGCCATAGCCATGGGAATGGTAATGGAATCCTTTATTGCCGGCGAAAAAGGATTGATTAGCTCTAAAGAACTTGAAGAAATCACGACTTACTTATTGCAGATCTTTGAAAAGCAGGAAATGCCCTGGGGCGACTCAACGGTAATGCAATTGATGGCCCAGGATAAAAAAAATAAGGGAAATGAAATCATGATGGCGTTGCCGGAAGGGATTGGAAAGGCCCGGTGGGATGTAGCGGTCAGTAAAGAGGAGCTGGAAAAATCATTTGATTTTTACCGTTCGCTCTAAACATAGTGTACATCCGGATCTTCGACATCCGTGTCTTTGGCAAATGCTTTCTTAAAGTCATTTGCTCTCTTAGTCACGAAATCTTTCGTTTTTTTCTTGCGGTCACCAGTGAGTAACCATGCGGCAAGCAGTGCGCCTCCGGCCACCCCCAACCCAATTGCTATTTTTCTTGTTGTGCTCATATCATCTTCAACCAGATTTTGAAATAAATTGTTTCAATTCGTAAAAAAAAAGATTTGATAAAACTACTTTTCAGTCTCTATAACGACCACCATTTTGAATTCGTCTATCCTGTTAAAAAGTAACCCGAAATTTGCCGGCACAGTCGGTCAGCTTCCATCATCAAAAAGCTTTAGTAACCGCGCTTTGATCTTAAACGCACTGGCTGGCAACCGATCAACCGTTAGTAATCTTTCCGTTGCTCGTGATACACAATTGATGCAACGACTTGTGAGCAGCACCGATCAGGTCATTGATGTAATGGATGCCGGCACAACCATGCGTTTCCTTACAGCCTACTTTGCACTTACCAATCAAAAGAAGATTCTTACCGGCACAGACCGAATGAAACAACGGCCCGTCCGATTACTTGTAGATGCTCTTCGGCAGATCGGTGCTGAGATTGCCTACAAAGGCGAAGAAGGGTTTCCTCCAACTGAAACGCTGGGTTTTCAATCGCAAAAAGCCGATTCTATTGAAATGCCCGGTAATGTCAGCAGCCAATATATCTCGGCTTTGATGATGATGGCGCCTACACTGCCCAAAGGGTTGACCATTCAGTTAAAGGGCGAAATCGGAAGCGCACCTTATATCGCCATGACGGCATCGTTGATGAAATTATTTGGTGGGAAAGTCGATTTTGGTAATGGAAAAGTAAAAATTAGTGCGGGGAACTATCAGCCTGCAAGCATTACCGTTGAGTCTGACTGGTCGGCAGCCAGTTATTGGTTTGCGTTTACAGCCCTTGCCCAAGAAGCAAAAATTACGCTGCCCAATGTTTCTGACAAGTCTTTGCAAGGTGACCGGGTAGCTACTGAAATAATGGAAAAGTTGGGTGTAAGATCAGTTTTTAAAAATGATTCATTAGAGCTGACCAAGACGGATTCGGCGAATCATGTGACTTGGGACTTCAAAGATTGCCCCGATCTGGCCCAGACTGTACTTCCGGTTTGTGCAGCTAAAGGTATTACCGGGGAATTTACCGGTCTGGAAAGTCTTCGTATTAAAGAAACCGACAGGATTGCAGCACTTCAAAATGAATTAAAGAAAATCGGATCTGAGCTTAGCGAGCCTGCGCCTGGAAACTGGAATCTTGTCCCCGGGCAAATTATCACGTTAACAGTCCCCATAGAAACCTATCATGATCATCGGATGGCAATGGGGTTTGCTCCCTGGGCAACACTTACCGATGTGGTAATTAAATCACCAGAAGTTGTAAATAAATCCTACCCAGGTTTTTGGGAGGATGTGAAGTCGCTCGGGTTTCAAATTACAGAGCAAGCGAATTGAAATAATCAGGAGCATGCAATAGGCGGCTTCCATACCAGGAGAACATTTCGCCATCCACAAGCAGGATTTTTGATTTAGGTAATACCTGCCGAAGTTCATCTATATGTTTTTCTTTAAAAGGAAAGGGCTCAGATGAAAGAAGGATAACCTCTGGAGAAAGTTTGATCATGCTCTCTAAGGTCAGTTCGGGATATCTCCCTTGGTCTATACAATTCACTAATCCGATTTTTGAAATCATTGAGTCAATGAAAGTGTCTTTTCCGGCTGCCATCCACGGCTTTTTCCAAATAATATAAAGAGTTTGTAGTGGTTCAAATCGCTTTACATTCTCAAACCGATTATTGATGTCTTCCATTAAGGAATTTGCTTTTGCCCCGGCGTCAATCAGATTGCCTACCCCGCTAATCATTTGCATTGCACTTTCCCAATTGGTGATGTCGCTCATCCACACAGGATATTTTGAAGATAATTGCCTGATTCCCTCAATCTCGTTTTCTTCTTTATTGCCAATAATCAGGTCAGGCCGGAGTTCATCAATCACATCTAAATGAAATATTTTAGTACCTCCCACTTTCGGTTTGGCCTTGTACCAACTATCGGGGTGGACACAAAATTTTGTAATGCCAACAACGCGGTCAGAAACTCCCAAATCATAAAGCAATTCGGTTTGAGACGGAACTAGCGAGACGATTCGCTGCGGAGGAAAGTTGAATTCTATTGTACGGCCCAGCTGATCAAAGCACTGCTTTACTTTCATTGCCCGAAAGTACAGTGGCATGCGCTGAAAACGCAAAATTGGGTAAGCTAATTTTGAACTGCGTGCCAATACCTAACTGAGATTCCACTTGAATTGAACCCTTCAGTCGTTCAATAGTGTCTTTAACGATATGAAGACCTAGGCCAGTACCGGGCGCCTCAGTATTGGCGCGGAAAAAGATATCAAAAATACGACCGATGCTTTCCTTAGCAATTCCAATTCCGTTATCGGAAATCATTAGCTCCAGGTTTTCTTCGGTTACTTTTGCAAGAATCTGTATCCGGGAGCTTACTTTTTTCAAATCCGAATACTTAACGGCATTGGAAAGTATATTCCCAATGACTGTTTTTACACGTAGTGGATCGGAGAAAAGATCCGCTTCCTTAATGCAATCCAATTCAAAGCGAATGCCCGAAGCGTCAGGATAGTTCTTTAACGAATCGATTTCCGCCTCCAACATTGCGCGCAGGTCAATCTTCTCATTTGATACGGCCATTTTACCCACACGATAGAGATGGTTAACCTCTTCGATCAGGGATTCAAGCTTATCAAGTGTGTCGCGGACCATCTGAAAATACTTAGTCCGGTCTGCTCCGTTTGCGTGCTCCAAAAGATTCATCAGGCCCATAGCCGAATGGATCGGGGCACGGAGATCGTGTGTGGTCTTGAAGATAAATTGATCGAGATGCTCTTTTTCCCTTTCGAGCTCAAGGTTTTCCCGTTTGCGGGAAGTAATATCATGAAGCATGATCACGAGGCCGCGAATCTCATGGTGAGCAACACGGTTAGCCACCGAAACGTCAAAATAAACGTCTTCGCCTACAGCTGATTTTAAATGAATTTCAGCATACTTTGATTTACCTGCCTGCTCAAGGCAATTTCTCCATTGGTCGCGCTTTTCTGCCGGAGCGAACTCGAAAACATTTTTGCCGGCAACGGCTACTGGTTTTAAACCAAGTATGGATTCTACGGCCGAAGACGAATACCGGATGTTGTATTGCTCGTCGGTAACCAGAACAATAGCCCTGGAATCTTCAAAAAGTTCCTGTAAAAAATTCTCTGACTTTATCATTTGTCAACACATTAAAATTCAAACCCACTTCACTTAGATAAAATCAGACGATACCGAAGAATTTACACTGTTTAGTTTATATCAAAATAGCCATACTGCTGAGCTGACCGGCAACCTTAAGAGAGGCCCCGTTCATGGAAGCCTGGTTGATCTCAAACTTAAGTTTGTCGTCAATCACTTTTAAGTTGATACAGCTTCCTTTTTTGCCAAGGTTGAAGCTATCCGTAATAGTAAGAACAGGTTTGCCAGACACTGCATTTTTCACATTTTCAAACTCTTTGCTTTTGCCTTTGCCAATGTACACCACAGCACAAGTAGCAGCCTCAGAAGCATCGGTAAGTTTACGAATGGAATATTTCTTGGTGCCCTTTGGCTTTCCGTCATAGTAGCTTTTAAGTGTATTGAAGACGTTATCTTCTCCTAAAATACCTACTACAAAATCGCCTGCAGTACCATCGTCGGGCCACTGCACATATTTCATGAAATTATAGATCATGGCAGCGTGAATTTCGTGGATCGGTTTTTCGGTTTGACCAAACGCCGTTCCTAAAACAGTAAGACAGAAAAGACTAAAGACAGCTATTTTTTTCATATTCGGTTCTATTTTATTCACCCAAATTACGGCAAACTTTGTGAAAGCGAAAACCCCGGTTTTACCCGAGGCCTTCTTTCACACAAACAAACCCAATCAAATTAATATTGCCATGCTGGAAAGAGCGCCTGCTACCTTCAGATTTGAAGCCTCGATGGCTTGCTGATTCAGCTCGAACCGGAGTTTTTCGTCCACCGTTTTGAAGTTAATACAGCTGCCTTTTGAGCCCAAACCGTTGCGGTCTGTTATTACTAACGTGCTTTTGCCTTTCACTTTATTATTTACTGCATCAAATTCGCCGCTCTTGGTACGGTCGATAAATACAACCTGACAATCGGTAACTTCTGAAGCGTTGTTAAATTTCTTGATCACATACGTCTTATTGCCCTTGGCCTTACCGGCATACCATGTATTGAGTGTATTATAAATTTCGTTATTACCAACAACCCCGATGACAAACTCCTTGCTGTTGTCGTTGGTTGGCCATTGTACATACTTTACAAAGTTGAATACCATCATCGAATATACTTCGTGCATAGGGCGATCTTGGGCCATAGCTACTGAACCCACCAACATTAAGACTCCGGCTACTGCTGCTTTTACTGTTTTCATCTTTTTTTGCTTTTTGTTTGTGATTAACGATACAAAAGTAGGCCGCCCCGCTTGTGCAGAACGGCCTACCTTGAGCCTATCCTTTCGAATGTAAGTTTTCCTGACTTTTACCTTATATAGCGGTAGTCGTGGCCGGGTTTTACCTGCAGGAGCACCTCATAAATGAGATTTATAACGTTTTCGACATCTTCTTTATGGACAGTTTCAACAGTTGTGTGCATATATTTCAGGGGTAATGAAATGAGGGCAGACGCTACTCCTTCGGCAGAATATGCAAAAGAGTCTGTATCCGTACCCGTAGAGCGAGAAACAGCCTGTCTTTGGAAAGGAATTTTTCTTTTCTCAGCTACCTGAATAATCATTTTCAACACATTATTCTGGACTGCAGGACCATAACAAACCACCGGTCCGAGGCCGCATTTAAGATTACCACTCTCCTTTTTATTATACATCGGAGAGCCCGTGTCGTGGGTCACATCTGTACAAACAGCCAAATCTGGCTTTATTCTGCGGGAAATCATTTCTGCCCCTCTCAGGCCGATCTCTTCCTGCACTGAGTTTACTATATAGAGGCCAAAAGGCAGCTTTTTCTTGTTTTCACTTAGCCTTCTGGCTACCTCGGCAATCATAAAGCCTCCCATACGGTTGTCCAATGCGCGGCCGGTGAGGTAGTTTTGGTTCATCTCCATCAACTCATCTACAAAGGTGATGACACAGCCTACATGCACGCCCATTGATTCAACCTCTTTCTTGGATTCGGCCCCGATATCAATAAAAATGTTTTTCAAAGAAGGAGCTTCTTCTTTGGCAGAATCGCGAACGTGGATTGCAGGCCAGCCGAATACACCCTTTACAATTCCTTTGTCAGTATGAATATTCACCCGCATGGACGGGGCAATCTGGTGATCTGATCCGCCATTTCGGCGCACATATATATAGCCTTCGTCGGTAATGTAGTTTACAAACCAGCTGATCTCGTCGGCATGAGCTTCGATGACAACTTTGTATGCCGCTTTAGGATTTACAATACCAACCACAGTACCGTAAACATCTACTATGTGATCATTTATATAAGGCCTGATATAGTCAAGCCAGATTTGCTGACCTGAAGATTCAAAGCCCGTGGGCGAGGCATTGTTGAGGTAGTCAAAAAGGAATTTTCTACTTTTCTTGTCCATAATCACTTTAGGTTAATTCTCAAATTTAAAAGAAATACAATCAAATCGGTTATTGTCCGATTGAAGACAAACCTCGCAGAGTCTGTCAAAAACTAAATCCCTATCCGGTGTGTTATCCGTATATTCACAGTAAAAAAATAAAATGCATAAGATCATTTTAATACCCGCGATTTTGGTCCTATTATTCTGTTCTGGCACTTGCCAAGCACAAAAAAATAAAAAAAAGAAAGCCATGAATGACACAATCACGCCTATCACGAAAACAGAAGAAGAATGGAAGGCTACGCTTACGCCAGAGCAATACCACGTATTGCGTGAAAAAGGGACAGACAGGCCTTTTATGGGAAAATATTATTTGAACAAAGAAAAAGGGATGTACACCTGTGCTGCCTGTGGCAACGAATTGTTCACCTCGGATATGAAGTTTGACTCTATGTGCGGCTGGCCTAGTTTCGATAAAGAAATTGCGGGTGGAAGGATTAAAAAAGTGACTGACACTTCGCTTGGAATGGTTCGCACTGAAATTCTTTGTGCCAAGTGCGGGTCTCACCTCGGCCATTTGTTTGATGATGGTCCGACCACAACTCATTTAAGATACTGTGTAAACTCTACATCAGTCGATTTTATCAAAAAATAGACGGCCTGACCAAAAAATAAAAAGGCTACCTCGTGAGGCAGCCTTTTTTTATATCCAAGCAGGGATTAAAACGGGATGTACACCAAATTTAAAAGATGCGATATCCGGCGGGATCAATCCGATCCCAACATGTAACGTCAAAGCGGAATATTCCCATGCTTCTTCTTTGGAAGCACCGCCACCTTATTTTCCAGCATCTGAAATGCCTTAATCAGTTTTTCGCGTGTCTGATCAGGAAAGATCACCTCATCGATATAGCCGCGATGCGCCGCCCGGTATGGGTTTGCAAATTTCTTAGTGTATTCCTCCACCTTCTCATTAAGTTTGGCTTCGGGGCTTGCGGCCTCTGAAATTTCCTTTTTGAAAATAATTTCTGCAGCTCCTTTGGCGCCCATTACAGCAATTTCGGCCGTGGGCCATGCATAGTTCATATCAGCACCAATGTGCTTGCTATTCATTACATCATAAGCTCCGCCATATGCCTTACGGGTGATTACTGTTACGCGGGGCACAGTCGCTTCGCTAAATGCATATAAGAGTTTAGCACCATTGGTAATAATAGCATTCCATTCCTGATCGGTTCCCGGAAGAAATCCGGGAACATCTTCGAGTACGAGCAATGGAATATTAAACGAATCGCAAAAGCGTACAAAACGCGCGCCCTTCACGCTAGAATGAATGTCCAAAACTCCTGCCAACGAAGCAGGTTGGTTACCCACAATGCCTATACTACGTCCTGCCAGTCGGGCAAAGCCTACTACAATGTTTTCAGCAAAATTCTTGTGCACTTCAAAAAAAGAATTTTCATCAACGATGCCACTGATCACTTCCCTCATGTCATAGGGCTGATTAGGGTTGGCCGGAATAATATCGTTCAGCACTGTTCTGCGTTCGTCACCCAAGGTATACGGCAACCTTGGAGTAACATCCTCACAATTCTGCGGAACATAACTAAACAGTTTTTTTATTTCGTTGATACACTCCGCTTCATTGGCGCAAGCGAAATGTGTAACACCGCTCTTGGTACTGTGAGTGGAGGCTCCTCCAAGTTCTTCTGCCGTTACATTTTCATGAGTTACCGTCTTCACCACGTTGGGACCGGTAACAAACATGAAAGAAGTATTCTCGACCATAAAAATGAAATCGGTCATGGCCGGAGAGTAAACTGCTCCGCCCGCGCACGGGCCCATGATGGCCGAGATTTGAGGCACAACACCCGATGCCATCACATTGCGATAAAAAATATCGGCATAGCCTCCCAGAGACACTACACCTTCTTGAATACGAGCTCCACCGCTGTCGTTAAGCCCTATCAACGGTGCGCCATTCTTCATGGCGAGTTCCATCACTTTAACAATTTTCTCAGCATGGGTTTCGGAAAGTGAACCCCCGAATACAGTAAAGTCCTGTGAGAAAACATATACCAAGCGTCCATGGATAGTACCGTAACCGGTGATCACCCCGTCGCCCAGATAATATTCTTTGTCGAGGCCGAAATCTTTGCTTCTGTGCATCACAAACTTTCCAAGCTCTTCAAATGAGCCTTCGTCCATCAAAAGCTCGACACGTTCGCGGGCAGTCAATTTGCCTTTGGCATGTTGCTGTTCAATGCGTTTTTCGCCTCCGCCCAAGAGAGCTTCTTTGTTCTTGCGTTTTAGCTCGTTGAATTTCTCCTGAATTGCGCTGTCTTTCGTTTCCATAGCCGTTGTCAATGCCGAAAGATCAGCATAGAATTTGGAATATAGAAGTTAGAATATGGAATTTAGGTTTTTAATTATTGATGCAGGCATATTAATTCCATAAACAGTATTCTAATTCTTTAGTTATGAGAACAGCCATTATTGACATGGGCACCAATACATTCCACTTGTTGGTAGCCGAATGGCAAAATCGTGACTATAATATAGTGCATTGCGAACGTATAGCAGTACGAATTGGTGCAGGAGGAATTAATCAAGACATGATTATTGATGAAGGAATGACTCGGGCACTACAGGCTATCACGAATTTTAAAAACAAGGCGGAGGGCCTGAACGTAAACGACATATTGGCGTTTGGAACGAGTGCATTGAGAAATGCTAAAAATGGAGTTGAGGTGATTTCCAAAATAAAAGAAGCCACAGGTATAAAGACCAAAATCATTTCAGGCGATGAAGAAGCTCAATACATATACGAAGGCGTGCGCATGGCGCTAGAGTTGGGAATGGAAAAATCATTGATTATTGATATTGGCGGCGGCAGTGTAGAGTTCATCATCGGGAATAATGATCAGATATTCTGGAAACAAAGTATTGAGATTGGTGCACAACGGTTGCTCGAGAAATTTCAAAACCACGACCCGATCCTACTTTCAGAAATAGAAAAATTAAATGGATATTTTAATGAATCGTTGAAGCCTTTATTTAAGGCTATGCAAATCCATCAACCTAAAACCTTGGTAGGTTCGTCGGGTACTTTCGATACGTTAAGTGATATCTATTGTATTCAATCAGGTATTGAGCAAACAGACTCTCCCGAAACAAAGCTTTCGATTTCTGGTTTTGAAAAGATATACCCGCTAATTATTGCTAAAAATCGCTCTCAGCGAATGCAAATTCCTGGCATGATTGAAATGCGTGTAGAGATGATCGTGGTGGCGAGTTGCCTGATAAAATTCATTTTAGAGCAATTCGATTTCAATCAAATTCGTGTCTCCTCTTTTTCGTTGAAGGAAGGAGTACTGGCTTCATTGATGCAGAATAAAACTCTATAATCTGAAATTGACAGCGACGATAGCGCGGTTTTCAGTTTTGCGCAAATCGGGTAGCCAACCCAAAGTACTTGTACCAACCCAGCCGTCGGGTGAAGTCGTACCACCGGGTCCGGCAAAATAAGGTACGTTACTTTGTCTGAAACCATACTCAAACCTAAACGTAACATGATCGCTTGGCATGACGTCAAAAGTTGCTGTTGCCTGAAAAATATTGAGCTGTTGTTTGGGGTCAGAATAGATAGCTTGAGTGAAAGCGTTGGGGGTTACCGGACTCGGACTTGGCGAGAGATAGAGGCCTGGATTTGTTACACCATCGGCGCGGAGAGTCAACGCCAATTTATTTTGATTAAACCACAACCGGTTGGCCAATGAAAAGCCTGTCATGAATTGCTGGCTTGCAGTTACTCCGGCACCAGTTTGAAAACCGTAATGTGTATTAAGGCTGAACGCGGCTTGCGAGATACCCTTGCTATTTCTGTCTGCATAATATCGGGCAACAATACTGTTGTCATGGTGAAAGCGAATACGATCGCTGGAGCGAGTATCTTTTCCATAATAAAAGTTAGCAACCAATTGTACATTTTCGGTGGGCCTGTAATAATTTGAGGCGCCTATTGAAGATCCTGTGTTGGTGCTGCTGTACGTTTGCCATCCGTTCATCAGCCACAATTCAGCCTTATAGTTTTTTGTAGGATAAGCCTGAATCCTTGCGCCCGAAAAATAGAAAGGGGTAAACTCGCATACCATGCTTCGCTGATAGTTCCAGTTTTCCTGAAGCATATAGCTTTCCAGACCGATGTAGCTCATAAAAATACCCATCTCCACGTTTACGCCATACCATTTATTAAAGTGATAACCACCTGCCGCTTCACGTATATATTTCAAATTGTTGACCGAAGTATTCCTTCCTCGCAATACGGTAACGTCGTTATCCTGAATAATGGAAAGCATCTGGCCTGCCTGCAGCCAAAGCCGGCCGATAATATTTTTGTAATTTGATTCAACTCCAATACTTACAAGATTTAGTGTAAACTCGTTTGTCCGGCCAATGGTGCTGGAAATCGTCTGTGTGTTGTCCAGCGGACGGGCAAAATTGTAATTGTAATAGCCATCAAAGTAGGCCACTCCGGTTAAGATAGTCTCACCTGTTTTTTTGTCGGTGAAAGTGAGCGGGAAATTGCGCTGGCGGTTCTGTCCATTCACCCACGTGAGATCCATACCTTCAAAAGGAACCTTGGCTTGTTCAGAGTCTGTCTGAGCCATGGAAGTAAATGCTGTCACCATGCAGCATAAAAACAGGAGCTTATTCAAGTGATTGGATTTAAGAATAGATTAAAGCGAAAATTTGGGCGTGAAGATAAGACAATTCTATTTTTAAAATTGCCGGGGCTTGATGAAATCTCCACGCTCAATTGCTTCGGTAATCGAACTTACCACATCATCTAATTTCTTTGCCGACTGCTGAAGATGTTCTAAATAGACTTTTTCATCTTCTTTGAGTTCAAGTTTTTCCATTAAATGAATTAATCCCAAAATACTGGCCACAGGTGCACGCAACTGATGGGCATTGATAAAGGCATATTCTTCAAGGGCCTTGTTCTTCTGTTCAAGTTCACTGGTCCTCTCTTTCACCAAAGCTTCCAGATTCTCATTAATACCTTTTATTTCCTCGGCTTGCGATTTAATTTCTTCCGATTTGTGCTGGATCTCTTCGGTGCGTTCATGCACTTTAGCTTCAAGTTCGCGCTTGTCTCTCAGCAATTTCTTTTCACGTAAGTGAACAAATAAGTACCCGGAGACTGCAAGTGCCAGAATAGCGATAGCGTAAAACAAATTTGTACGCCAGAACGGAGGCCAAATTGTAAACCTGACTTTTGCTTCCATTGACCGTGAAAAATCGTTGGAATCTGAAACCTTAAGTTTAAAAGAATATTCTCCTGGTGGCAGTCGCGAATACGTTGCCGAATTGTCGCGTGTATCTATCCAGTCAGGGTCATAGTTTTCGAGTTGGTAAGCAAAACTTAAGGCCGTGGGGTTTTGATACCAGAAACCCAGAAAGTCAATTTTAAGATTGTTCTGATCATAACTTAACTGATCCGCTTTTTGCCAAGCGAATAGATGGTCATTTACATTTAGTTGCGCAATAAGAGGTTTTGGCAATTCCTGCCTTACGTCACTTGACGAATGATAGATAATGAGACCTCTGTCTGTCCCAATAAAAATTCCGCCATGTTCATCTCTGGCAACTGCATTTAAGTTGGTTATTTTATTAGCAAGGCCGGCGACTTCGTCATAATAACTGAATTTATTCTTTGCAGCATCAAAAATATCGACGCCCAGATCGTGTGCAGCCACAAGTTGGCCCGAAGGATCTGAAATCAATGCGTTTATATTACTGTTGTGGAGTCGGTTTTGATATTCAAATGATTGAAACTTTTTTTCGTCAAAAACAAAAAGTCCCGAGCCCTGCACGTTGGCCCATATTTTATGCTGACCGTCTTCGGCAAAGCCATATATTACTTTGGCGGTCATGTTCTCTTTGTAGTGATGAAAGCCCTCGGCATCCCACATATCTATACCGTTGCGATCGGTGGCGAACCAAACACGGTCTTTGCTGTCAACAAAAATCTGATAGATGTAATCCGTTGAGAGACCTTCTGAATGCGAGTAATTCTTTATCAAAAAATTCTTTTCAATGTCAATTTCTGTGGCGCCGCCAAGGGTAGCCAGCCAAACCTTCCCATTTTTACCCGTGATGTTCAACACACTGCCGTTGCGAAGTTCTTTATTAAAATATTTTATTGATCCACTGCCAGGGTTGATCCTGATGACGCCTTCGCCATAAAAGCCCGCCCAAACAAAGCCTTGAGAATCGGTGTACAAACTGATTACGCTCTTATTGTAAAATGGAGTGCCCCGAAGTGGCTCGGTCTTGGAATCAATGCCGCTCTTATTTGCTTTTCTATGCAAAGACTTTCCATTTGATAACCACAGGTCTCCGTTGCCCCCTGTTGTCACAGCGATAATATTTGCTCCATCCTTCCATTCCAAAAAATTGCAACTGTTTTCCCAGCGTCCGTTGTAAGCCAGTCTTGGAGCCAATCCAAATACTTCCTTCTACGTCATTATAAAGTGAAGTTGTAGGGTCAGAGGAATAACTACTCGAAGTACCATTGCTTAAATCCACAGACAAAAGACCTTTGGTTGTAGCCACCCACATCCAATCATCAACTATTAGAAAATCGCTAATGCTCCCACTATTCCATTTCTCTTTGAGAGCCGGCGCATTTTTCTTTGATTTTGGATCATAGCAAATTACTCCTGCATCTTCGGTGGCTATCCACATCTTCCCATCTGTTCTGCGAGTAATTTTTTTAATAATATTATCGGGCAGGCCACTTGAATAATTGACCGTGTTTATCTCAACAGAGTTTCCCTTTCTTGTGCAGATTGCAATACCCCCGTCTGTACCTACCCAAATATTTCCGCTGGCATCTTCTTCAATGTCGTAGCAAAAAAGATCCGGCATACCATCTATATCATCAAGGCGGTACAGACGGCTATTGATGTAATAGTATACGCCATCATTTAATGTCGAAAACCACAGCACACCCTCTTTATCAAAAAGAATATCTGAGATTGGCTGACTCGGCATCCCTTCAGCGGGCTCAAAGGATGTGATAGAGTTATTCTCTACGATTGAAATTTTCCCATTTTTAAAACCTACCCAAAGCCTTCCGACAGAGTCTTGTGCAAGCGTGGTAACATTTTCGTCAGGCAAATTATCAAAGCCGAGAAACCGTCTGTAGCCGATGCCGTCAAACTTGAACAATCCGCGATCAGTGGCAAACCACACAAAACCGGTTTTGTCCTGCAGTATCTTGTTGATTTTTACAGGCTCATTTTTCTTTAATAAAAAATAGGGTTGAAAAAAAGGTGACTGCGCAAATACAACCTGAACGCAAAAAATAAAGAAAACAAGAGTATAGAGTCGTTTCATTTATGGCTCCTGTGATAACAAAGCGTTAATGTCAACTTCAATTTCTGTCGCAATTTTCTGGCTTACAATTTTCGGGATTGTAATGCTGTGGTCCGACAAAGGAACCAGAAAATGAGCTTCGACTGCAAGTTGGTTTCCTTTAACGGTAATCTTTGCTTTAATAATCCGGATTTGTTTCTGGCCATGAATTTCCAATTCGCCCTTGGCCCGCACTTCAATCGTGTTATCTGTGGTGAAGTTGACTTGTTCGATGATCTTCCCGCTAAACTTAGCTACGGGAAATTTTTCACTTTCCATGTAGTTTTCATTGAAATGCTGCCGCTGAAGCCCGCTATTAAACCCCTGAAAAGATTTAATGTTAACTAAGAATGCAAACTGATTGCTTGTAGGGTTAATAATGCCCTGCAGTTGATTCGAATTGGCTTGAATCAGTTCTAATTGAGCTTTGGAGGCAAATTTGATCGTGCCCTGGCTGATTGTAAATTTTTTTTGCGCAGCGGCAATTCCTGAAATAATGATAAGCAAAGAACAGAGCGGTATCCTCATAGGAAAAATTAAAGCCCCGACGTTGACAAGACAGGTCAAAGCTAACAAGCCAAGTTACTATTTTTTCCTTCACTCCTACCCCTTCTTAAGGGACAGAACTTCAAAAAAGTTAATGACAGGCTTTGTTAAATTTCTTAAGCTTATAATAGTTGTATGGAAGAGGGGCGAGAAAACCGGCAATCATTGCCACCCCAAGTGCTGTCCAATATAGTGGATTGCCAAAGGCGGCCTTACCACCGGTGATCATAAAATCAGTAGCATTCATGACCAGCTCCATTGCAATCATGGAGATAAAGGACATAGACAACGCAGTTTGTAATGCGGTGGACCACGCAAAGTTCTCCCGATACTTCAGCAGGATTGTTTCCATAGATACAGAAGTAATAAGCCCTGCAGCAGTTGCCAGAATCATCTGCACACTCATAAGTGTATCAGGATAAAATCTTTGAAGGAAAATAACTGCAGCAAAGTCACCTATTGAACAACCCACCAGACAGTTGAGGGTATTGAGCGAAGCCCGCTGCCACACATTTGCGTCGCGCCAGAAAGAAAGATCGGGGTTAATGCTTTTCTGAGCACGGATCGATTGAGAACCCTGATTCCATTCTGCGATAGTATAGGAGGGATAAGTACTCAATGATTTTTGAAATTGTACAAGCGGCACTAAACTGGTTGTTGATATTTCTGCTCTTCCCTTGTCAAGATCAATAGTGACTTGCTTTACATGAGCAACCGAGGCCAATGACTTCTTTACGGTGGCAGCGCAACCATTGCAAGTCATTCCGGAAACCATATAGGTTTGTGTCATAATATTATCGTCTGTGTATTCAACAACCTTGTTCCATTTTAAAAAGTTGCACAGCCATTCCATTTTAAATATCCAAATTAAGTTGATAACTTAAAGACTTAATTTTTGATTTTATGCGCATTTTAACCGTCATCTTCTGTCTCTCGTTTGCTTTAGGCCAGGCTCAGGACCTTTCCCTGGTTACTCCTTTTGGCGTACGTTTCGTCAATTATTTTCCGTCCAATAAAAGTGCTGAAAAAATGACCTATTCCGATATCAAGGGGAGTTGCTTTTCAAATAAGGAGTGGAGTCCGGCGATTTTGGTACTCAAAGTAGGCCAGCCCATTCGACTTAAGAAAGTTAAAATGAATTTCTATACCAATGAAGTTCAATATCAGGATGATTCGGGCAAGGAGTTTGTAGCATTGAACGGGATAACAATGGTCATCATGATCAACAGAAATGATACTACGAAAGTGGGTGGTATTTTTCGTAGCCTGGCAAGCCTGAGAATAAACACCACTGAGGGATTTGCTCAGGTTCTAAATGAGGGGAAAACCCGGTTAATAAAAAGAAATACAACCAGTATTGTAAAGGAGACCGATCCGTTTTCTCATGAACCCCAGCAAATATTTACATCATTGATTGAATACTATATAGGAATATACAGTCAAGATGCAGTTCCCTTGAAAACTCTGAGCAAAGCGTCTGTATTATCAATTGTTAAACCAACACCCGAGCACGAGCAATGGCTGAAAACCAACAAGAATAAACTAAAAAGTGAGGCCGACATTGCTGCATACTTTACGTTTCTCAATAAAAGTGATCAAAGTAAGTAGCTATCAGAATCTACTTCGGTTTTAGCGTTTTCACGTACTCGAAACTGATATCAAAGTAAGGCTTCAGTTCTTTTGTACTTCGCAAAAGTTTTTCAGGAACGAGTACAAATTCTTTTTTCACTATCCCATAAGACACAAATAAGGTTGTCTTATATTTTTTCAGAAATACTTCCCTCGCTTCTTCCGGAAGGCGAAGTCCAAGCGATCCGTCTTTCTCGAGATATGAGAACATGTGACCCTGATGTGAAGTATAAGGTACACTTGCTCCTTTCAATTCAACCTTAGTATTAGTTGCAACGAGCTTTGAATATAATTCCAGTATTTCTTCAGGTATGGTGCTTTTGGTTTTCTTTGTTGCCATAGTAGTTGTTTCTTTTACAAAATGGAACAAAAGGTTATGGCCAGAAGCTCGGCTTTTTATTTGTTCCTAACGATGTACAATCACAACATTTTGATGGAAATAAATATAATGTACCGCCACTCGCTGCAAGAATATCCATGTTTGCATTCAATGGGTTGCTATAATAAGCACCGATCTGGTCTAACGGAACCAATGTATAATCTATAAACTTGCAATTCGATTCAAATTCCGTCGGTACGAATCCAGAAGATCTGAATTTCAAAGGAGCTACAAATAATCGTTTCTCCTGCACCACACAAGCATCGAAATAACCCAACACCTGATCTTGATCGCTTAAGGAAGTGATGTTTCCTTTTACTGTGCCGGGCTGGACATCAGAGAGACTTCCCTGTGTTTGATTTGTTGTTAATAGTGCCTGCCAGTATAAATAAGCATTTGCCGATAAGGTGAACTGCCTTACCAGAATACTATATTCCGTTTGCATTTTCCACGAATCACTGGCTATGGTTTGAATAACCTTAGACCCTATTTTGTCTTGACTTAATCCCAGTGCGGATTGGATAATGACATTACCGGTAGTATCACTTTGGTAGCATACACTTATAGGAACAGTCCTGAACATTACATTATTTCCTCCAAGCCAATAGTAATTTGATTCGAAAGGCATAGTAATCTCCCATGTCTCTTCAAATTCCCATCGGTAAAATCGTGCCTGTTGTGTAGAGTCTTCCGTATCAAGTAAAATCTGAAACCCACCCTTATTGCCCAATGCAGGGATGTTTGTTAAATAGGTAGCATATAGATCTTTTATTTCAGGATTGTACTTTAAGGTTACTTCTTCTGAAACGAGTTGACGTCCATTTTTTGTGGTTATGAAAAGCTGGTAGGTCTTCCCTACAATGCCTTGCATCGTGGGTGTCAGATATATACCCGGCATTCCTTCTGTGAGCGGAATCTCGTTACCATTTTCTTTGATATACACTTGAGCTCCGGTTTCGGGAATAAATTCCGGCTGATTGATCGGCGCAGTTGTTGAGAGTGCTACCTGATGTTGTTTTAGGTCAGCAGAAATGAACCCGTCAACCGCCAAAAGACTTTTATAGCTGATCGACTTAATACTATAAGGCTCAACACAACTGCATAGAAAGGCAAAAAGTAATATCAGCAAGCGTTGAAACACTCTCGTAAAAGAAAAGCCTTTTGCCATCAATTTGGTGTTGTCAGGCAATTTATAAAAGAAAGAGAATAATTTCTCTGAGAAAGTTTTCTGCGGTCTTGAATAGTGATTGATGAACTTAGCTTGAACAATTAGTAGCTCATCAATTCCTATCGGGAATTTCGCTTCAAAAACTCGTCTATTCTTTTTCTCTGCCTGTGATGATGACGAAAATGCATTTCAGCAAACTCAAACCACTCAGCCGCGTTAAAATAATTTAAACCCGGATGTTTCGTCTTTCCTTTGTGTACACCTTTTCTCATCCGAGCTTCGATCTTGCTGATCCCTTCTTTTAGTTTCTCGAAACCATCTATAAGTTCCTCTTTGCTACCGGGCTGCGGAGTATTGGCGTTCGTTGGCGGCCCTTCAATTATTTCATCAGGGAATTCATTATTGTGAAACATGGTTTTGCCTTCAAGTGACATTTCTTCTGTGGCGTTATCGTTGGTCGACAAACAAATATCCACCTGTTCAAGAAAATAACCCGTTTCGCTTAACAGATGCATACACACCTGGCCGAGCGACCAACTTGCAGGAGAAGGCTTGGCACTTATTTGAAGAAAGTTATTTCTTTCCAGTTCCTTTATCCAAGTGTCTATGTTGTGGTTAAAACTTTCTGCAGTCGTCATAAAGTCAGGTCATTCAAGCTTACGTAATCCATCAAATGCTTCTATTCTCATTCTATCTCAATATCGTATTTGTCCAAAAGGCCGGCAACTCCGCCTAGCGAAAATCTTGCTCTCTTAATCCGGTTGATTTCGGGATCGATAGAATAGTTGTATGCTGTGCGAAGGTCTGCTTTCTCCAGCATTGTATTTTCAAAAGTAGCCCTGAGAAGGTCACAACCATCGAGCAAAGCGCCTGTTAAATCACTTTCGGTAAAATCCACTTCTTGCAGTTGCGAGTTTCTGAATATTATCTTCTTCAGTTTCATCTTGTAAAACGAAGAATGATTGAGCGAGCAGTTTTCAAAACTTACCAATAAGCCAAAGTCATTGCATTGATCGAAACGTAAGCCAAGCATTTTGCATTCTTTAAATTTCACATCGCGCAAAGCCGTTTTGCCGAGTTTCGCCAAACTCAGGTTGCAACCCGAAAATTCACATTCTATGAATATGCATGCAGAGAGATCAGTTTCAGAGAGATTACAGTTGACAAACGCGCAGTTTTCATATTCGCCTTTCACAAAAGGGGTTACTGTGAAGTCGGTCTTGTCAAATTTCTTCTCCGTTGTGTAGTTGGCGCTCATTATCTTCTGTTCCGATTTCGGCTGAAGTTAAAAAACATATTTTTAAATAACATCTGCCTGAAGGATGACTGTATCTAAAACTTTTTGTTTGGCGCTATCATCTTACAGTTAGTCGCGCGCATCTTCCAAGAGTCTTCTATTTAACTAAGCCCGGATGATCCCTTCTGAGTTTTTATTATATACAATCCGGTTGAGGCTTCAACCTCTATTACTTTTTCTTGTCGTCTCGTTCCAGGCCTTATCACAAGCTCAAATCGCAAACAATCGCTACACTAGGTTTTCGGGACGCGTAATTGATTCAGCTACTTCACAATCGATTCCACAGGCGTACATCTGGACTCACCACTACAGTACTATGAGTAATGATGACGGAAGCTTTTCGCTCCTTGTAAAGCCTACCGACACAATCCATTTCTCTCATGTCAGCTATCACGACCTTATTATAATATATGATACTCTTTTGGGTAACCTAAAAGTGCAGATACCTCTTAAACAGAAAATCAGAATGCTGGAAGAGGTAAGAATATACTCCTACCTATCAGAAAGTGCTTTCAAACGAAAGATTATGGAAACTACCCGGGTTTTGTCTCTTGAAGAAGAGATCGCCATGACGAACTCGAAGATTATAAGCTACCTCGCAAAATATGCTCCGGCTTATCCGATGAATGCCTACGACAACTATACAGATTATATGAAAGGCCCGCAAGGTGTTGTGATCTTCTCAAATCAGCCAAACAAGGGCTTGATCCGGGCTATTAAGAATGTTATCAAACCAAACATCCCATCCTACCAAAGATTTCTTCGCACTGATAGTTCAAAAATATATTCGCGCTTTCGCTAAAGATTATATGAGAGAATTCACAGCGTGAAGAAACAATTGGCAAAGAACGGTACACTTTATTCAGGTCTGTAGATGGCGCCTGTTGCAAAATCTACAACGGCTCCCGGCCAGAATAATACAATATCACAGACTAAAGCTACACCCCTGATTCTTCGTTGAGGCTGACCCGCAGCTGGTTTAGTTCTTTGGTATGTGGTGGTCTGTCCACCAAAAACTGTTGCACAGTTTGAAAGAGTTCCTGCAATAATGCAGACAGTTAAAAGTTTAATTATTTTTTTCATAAAAGATCCGTTTAAAGTTTATTTCAAATAAAGATTTCAATAGAAGACACTATGATTCATCTTCGCAGGTTTTTTTTACCGTAGAAGATTTATGACACCTTATTGAAGCTCAAATGAAATAGGCAGGCTGTATTTTACATCCACTGCTTTGCCGCGCTGAAGACCGGCCACCCATTTTGGCATAGAGGCAACTACACGAATAGCCTCGGTGCGAAAACTCTGATCAACATCTTCATTTGTGAAATTCGTTACTTCGGCTTCGCGTACACTTCCGTCTTTGGCAACCACGAAGTCAACATATACAAGACCTTCTTCTCCATTATTAAGAGCATCCTGTGGGAATTTTACATTATCATGCAAATACGTCATCATCGCTTTGTTGCCACCAACAAACGACGGCTCAGACTCTGCCTTGTTGTAAATCAGGTTTCCCTTGGCGTCTTTGTAACTGGGAGTATCCATACACAATTTTTCATAAGCAATTTTTCTGCGCTCGGCGCGCTCTTTCCTTTGCTTTTCTGCTTTTGCTTTTTTCTCTGACGCCGCCAGTGCCACATCTTGTTTTGCTACCGAAGTCTCTTCAGTTGCTTCACCGGTTTTCTTCGGTCCGCAGGCTTGCACAACCAAAAGGCCGGCAGCCAGCATTATCATACCTAAAATATTTTTCATGGTGTTATTAGTTTGGTGATACTATTATTTTATCGAGGTGGACAAAGGAAATAGTATTGGCAGTGTAAAGAGTTACACGCCGATGTGAAAGTCTTACATATGTTACGGATGAAGCTATCGAGTTGGCTGCAGGTGCCTGTGAATTATGTAACTTATAGAATTACATCTGCAAGACGATGGCAAGAGAGTTTCTCACCTTTAGGTTCATTAACCAACTAATTATTATGTCAGCACCCGTTGCACCAAAAAAAATAATATGGATTATTGGTCTTGCCTGTGGCATTGCAGGAATCATCGGCCACTATGCGCAAGTTCAGATTCTGAGCGAATATAGTTATGTGCTCTTGCTTACCGGGTTTCTTGCGCTCGCTATAGCTACGTCCTTCAGGCTTTAGAAAGTAACGCAAGCCCTCATTACAATTTTAAGTTATCGCTTTCATCCATTTCCCAAAAGGGATTGTAAGCTACTTCAATTACATATCCATCCGGGTCTTTAAAATATCCACTGTAACCTCCCCAAAAAACCTTCTGTGCAGGTTTAATAATGGTGGCGTGTTTCCCTTCTGCTGTCTTTTATTATTTGTTGTTTTCTTCAAGGCTCGTCCCTCGCTTTATTTCTGTGTGGGGATTTATCAGTGTGGCCTTGATGGCGCTTGCCGTGTTGCTGATTATTTTCGGGCAGGGTACTTA